>WLWD01000413.1_pt1 | contig 110385 bp, 59 predicted proteins | sample 6712731 | NCBI WGS metagenome assembly WLWD01 (sample SAMN12718690, study PRJNA576275) | sponge metagenome | isolation source: marine sponge | host: Mycale hentscheli | place: New Zealand: South Island, Marlborough, Capsize Point | collected 2014-11-01 | reverse complement strand
CACAGTTCACAAGGACTAAGTGAGGAATATCTAGGAATTTTGGCACCTGCGATAGCTCAAAATTTAAGTTACTTAAAATACGGATTGGAATCTCACTAAGTGGCTTGATTTTGCACTTGAAATGGTTTAAAAGAAGAATAAAGCATTTTTTGTGTGTTTCATTACTACGTTCATTGTAGCTATATCGTATTTCTTCAAGAGATGACATTTTCAATGACATTTCTTCTAGTAACTTAGCTGGGGATTTGAGTCTTATAGAACTTCTTCTAAGAGGCATACAAATTCCTAGGTACCTCAGACATGACAGTGTGGGTTGATTATTTAATATTTCTATTTCTTCTTCTCCTATCTCGGTATTTTCCAAGCCAATTTCTGTAAGGAACAGGAATTCACTTAGAAATAGTTGGAAAACGTCAAGGTGCCCTTTGCTAAAAGTCTTGGGAAAGAAGCTAAGTGATTCAATGCCATCTATTTTGTCCTGTCTAGTTTTTGTTATGAATATTTGAGCTTCAGCTTCATCTAGATTACATTTGTTGAACACTAATCTGGTGACAGCCTTAGAAGTTTCATTGCAAGTGTAGGATAACGCACTCCAGTCAGGTGGTAAAAATGTATGGTCATTAAATTCCAAAAACTTGTGTTCCAATATAGAATCACAAACTATTCGTTGTTGTGCCTCAAAGGCACACTGCATTCTATACAAGTCATTGGAATGCTTGGAGGTCATAATTTGATTTAAGCGCTCACTTTTGTTCTCAAATATGTTACATCCACAAAAGAACTTCCATACCATAAGCATTTCTTTATTATTAACATTCTTTCTGATTATTTCAAGCTGCTTCTCCGTAGGACACATTTGTATATGACATGCTGCGAGAAACTCTTGGAAGGTCAAATGTAAAAAAGAGCAAAATTTTTTCATGCCAATGAGCTCAGCTGTTTCATCTGTTGTGACTAAGCCCAAAAAATGGACATCATAATTTTCGGATTCGCTATATTCCATTGTTTGTTTTGACTCTACTGTCATCTCAAATGCACGCTTCAAAACTATAATGAACGAATCTAATGTAACTCCATCTAGATTACTCAATGAGCCATATACCTTGGCGATCTTATCACGCTTTAATTTGCGGTTTATAGTCAAAAGCGTAAAACATTCATACATTTTAGTTTCAGTTACTGGAATGCGTTCAATAGGCTGTTGGTAGATGAAACATATCATGGCAGCATGCACGGGCAAATAGCACATGTGTAATAGGTTTACATGCGATAACAAATAGTCTTTTAATTTTTTGGCTGTTTGTATGTCTGGTGAACAATATGAATCAATGTAACTAAAAATAGATTTTCTAGAGAAGCCGAGCACTTCTATACGCTTTGATACTATAATATCACCATCACATCGTAAGTTGACAGATCCTATAGGACGTGAAGCTACAATGATCATAGCATTTGGAAGGTATTTTTTGTGTACTAGCCTATGAATGCAATTATCTTCCTTATCTCTATGCTTGTACTCATCTAAACCATCAACAATAAAACAGCAGCCTCTGCCATTCTCTTTCTCTATCGTACAAACTAGCTTATCTCGCTTGTCAGGACTGCTATAAAACGGTTCTAGGATAAGAGAAAGAGTAATATCGCGAGAAGCAGTTAGGATTCTAAGAGATATCAAGAACACAAAATTAGCGCCCGTCAAAATGTCGGGTGTACTGGCCCAGTCTTTGCTAAGTTTACGGGTAAGAGTAGATTTACCACTACCTGGCCGTCCTTCAATTAAAACAAGTACTCCATCTTCATATTTTTGAAAATATAATTCATACTCACCGACATTTTTCTCTCTTAAGATATCATCCATATCTCCTCTAACTGAATAATCATGAATTTTATTTATACTCCTGTCTTCATTTATTAGGGCGAGTGTAATAAAAGTCGAATTACCAACTGGAGGCCATAAGTCTTTACTGATTTCAGGTTTGCGAGAATAAATATCTAAAAGATTCTTTTTTTCTGGTAAAAATATAACTGTTAATGTTTTCTTTGCAGTAGCTGGAACGTCTCCATTAATACTACAGGAATATTTGCCTTCTATTCCTTGACAAGCATGCTTAATAAACAACATGTTACTAGAGACACCAGAGTATCTGTCATTGTTACAGAGTGGTTTGTTACCTTTATACCACTGGAGTTTGTCAGACTCATTAGACTGAACTTCCAAAATAGTAGACTTACCATCAGAAACTTGGCAGTCACTTAACCCATCAGCTCGAATGTGATCCATTTTAAATCTTTCCACAGGTGGCTCCATAGTAAACATTTTTTCTCGAAAGTCATTCAAAAAAGTTTCCGATGTCGCAATCTCGCTTACGAGTCCACTTTGAAGAGCATTCTTCAAAATATCTAGACTTACGAAACGCTTCTTATTGTACCATCGTAATAAAATATGATACAATTTACATTTATCACTAGAGAACTTTGCTATTTCTGCTATGTCTGCTTGACAGAGTTTCAACATTATTCCAATTAGTTCCCATTTATGGGATACATTATGTAACACTTCTGCTAATATGTTAACATGCTCTTCTACCAAAACAAAGTCTTTCTCTTTACTGACTTCATCTGACTCATTCTCTTTAATCTCTTTTAGCAAATAATAACAAATACCTTTCATCTCATCGTATCTTTGTAATATCTCTAAGAATTTTAAGATCAAACTCAAACCCTTTTCAGTGCTTAACGATACCCTTTTCTCAATGATTGAGAATGCCACATGCAACAAATACCTTGCTTTTAATGTGGGGTTTAGATGATCAGGATCAGGATCCAAAGATGTGAATTTTTTGCAGTTTTTGTCTGAAATGATTTTACCAGAAAAGAGGGAACCAGCCACTTTCTCCATAGACTGAACCTTCTCCATTGCCAAAGTGAGAGCCTCTTTGTGTTCTCTCAGAATATCCATTTTCTGTAACTCAGCCATGGCTACGTACAAAATGAAGCATCCAAACAGTGGCAGGTGTCATCACATGACCTCTGAATACCCTTATTCTCTCTACTAACTATATTCATTGTCACATGTCCTACTACATATGAATTTTTGTTGAGTTGATATTACATTGTTCATAATGATGCCATTCCTCATGGCTACTTTGGTCCATGATATCTGTGACCTTACCAATTTAATATAATAAAACAAATTTGTACTTTAGTTGAATCAAAGTTACCAAGTGTCATTTGATGTGACCTGTAAAACAATTATGATTATTGTTATCCCTGAATGATGCCACAACTATTACAATTGTTATTGAAAGGGTTATCCTACAGCAAAATTTTGTGGCACGATCCCTCTTCAAACTTTGAGAGGCTCCAGCCTAGTAGACCATTGCGGGCAATTAGTGTAACTTACTTCAGAGATATGATAATTAAGTTTGAGGTGAGCGCTGTACCCACACGCTTAGCAATTATAGCTAGTCTTTGGTGGAGAATGCTATAGCATTTGGGTTCATTACTCACTATGGAGGAAATATCATACGCATTCCATTCATTTCTAAACAGGAATTGTACAATAATATAATAATATAATTATTACTATATTATAGTAATTGTCAATGATTCCGATGTTGAATTAGTGTGTATTAGCTACAGTAGGCAAGGATAGGACAACTCAAGTTTTGCCAACATTGTGTATAAATTATATAGCTAATAATAAATATTTTGTTAGCTAAGAGTTTTTCAAGCGTCACTAATGTGTGAAATTCTGTTTTGTTCTGGATTTGGGTGAGATTTATTTTTCTTCTGTGACACTCACTAGCTAGGCCCAACTTTCTCATGAATAGTGAAAGTTGAAATTAAAATTGAAAATAGTAATCAGCTTGAAAATTTGAAGTACAATATAGAATGATAAATGTTATAATGAAAATATAATGTGATTGTAACTGGCTTCATATTTTTGATGATTCTGTTCAGGATATGTGTGGCTTCTGTGTGACTTGCTTTTTAGAATCTCTCATGAGTTTTTCTGTATTCTTCTGCTGTTTAAGCTATAAAATCACAACAACAAACAAATACAATGATATAAACAAATACTATGACATAAACAAATATAATGATATAAACAAAATACTATTACATACACAAATACAATGGTATGAACACTCACTCAGGGAATGTTAACTTACATTTATTTTTCAATTTTTGCTTTATCTCAATAATAGTTATATCTAGTCTTGTCTGCTGCAGCTTTCTGTAAAAGAAAAGAAAAGAAAAAATAGCAATCATGACACAGCGAATGATATTTAATAATTTAGGATTTAAATTTTAAGTTCAACCATTGAAATGAATGCTGTTTGTAGTTCAAAAATTTTGAAGTCAGATATATATTGTATTATAACTACCCATAGCTACATTACTAGTTTATACATACCTAAGGGTGTTGAATTATGCCTATAGAGATTCCTATTCGATAAAGATAATGCCAGTAGTATATTTTGAGTTCTTTAGAATGCTGCAGTTGTCATCAAACAAGCCCATAATCATCAGTACAAACACTGCATTGAGGCAATACAAATTCAATTGCTCTTTCATACGATAGGCTTTCTTCAATATATATGTATCGTAGGCTACGATTATATTTTATGCAATCAATCACAGTCCCTTCTTTTCGAATTCCGGTGAATGAAAGTGACAGTTTTTTCAGTTTTTGACAATGTTTTAGACCTTCCCCAAGTAAAGTGACGCCCTCATCACCAAAATTATTATTGTTAAGAAATAGAGTGTGTAATTGTTGACAATTTTTTAGTCCATTTGCAAGAGGATCAGAAGCTTTAAAGTCAATATTATTTCCTGATATGCTAAAAAAACTGAGATTTTTGCATAATGTTAACACTTTGGCTATTTCCACAGCACCTTTTCTTTTTATAGAATTCAAAGCAAGATTCAGTACTAACAAGGTGGAATTCTGATCCGGTCGTCTCTTCGATGTGCTTGATACCCATTGAGCAATTGCTACTGCACCATCTGGACCTATACTGTTACACTGAAACTGCAAGTGCTCCAACTCAATGCAATTCACTATGGACTTCATCAGCGCAATTGCTCCATCTGAACCAATTTTGTTGCTTTTAAGACTAATCGATTTGAGATTGGTAAAATAGTTCAAGCTTTCAGCTAACTGTATTATTCCATCAGAGTCAATATTGTTTGTACTGAGATCAAGATTCATCAAATCTCGGCACACTGTTATTCCCACTGATAAAATCTGGAGGTCACATGAGTCTAAATTGTTTCTGCTTAGATCTAGTGACTGTATTTTGGGGCAGTGTTTCAACCCTTCACTTAATAGTTTAGCTCCCTGAACTTTATGAATTCCGGTGTTGCGAAGTTTCAAATGTACTAGTTGATCATGTTTCACACTCTTTGCCAACAGCTTGAAACAACCCAAGTCTATAATATTGTCTTGAATATGTAATGATTTAAGCTTGTGACTATTTTTAATTCCTTTCATGATATATCCAGAATATCTGCCAACATTTCCAACTCTTACTTCCTCTAATGTTGTCAAGGACTTCATGGCTTGTTGCAATGCCCTGGCTCCGTTTAAGCCAATTTTGTTATTCTTTAAGTATAGAATTTTTAAGTTAGTGCAACTACCCAATCCTTGGAGTAAAATTTGAGCTTCATTAACAGTAAGTTCCTCAATACAATTGTTGTTTAAGCTCAACTCTTGCAAGTGAATTGACCTCTCCAGCGTCCAAAATGATTCACCAATATTTGACAGTTGATTACTGTCCAACTTTAGGTTCTTTAATAAAGTGCATCCTTTTAGCCCTTTAAACAAGACTTCACAACCATCCTGCATTATTATATTTTTCTGTAGACTCAGAACCTCTAGCTTATAGCAATACTTCAATCCAGTACTTAAAGCAGCTGCACCTTCACAGCATATACTATTGCCACTCAAGTTTACATCTAGCAAACTGCCATACCACTTGTGTCCTTGTCTTGCGTATGATTTACCATCGCATCCGTTCCTCTCAATGTGGTCATTCAAATGTTTCTGAAGAAATTCTTCATATTTGGCGTCTGCACTGTCAGTCTTATATTTGAATAATCTCTTGCCTATTCTTAACCATCTTGCTAGGCCAGCAGCACCTTGACTACCAATACTGGTATCACTTAAATTTAAGATTTCAAGTTGAATGTCTTTCAAGTGATAGGCCAAGCTTTCTACTCCTTCACATTCGAGCCTATTCCTACTCAAGTCAAGAATTCTCAGATTAGAGCAGAATCTAATGTTCCTAAACAAGTCATTAATTTTCTTCAAATCACAGTTGCTAAGATTTAAAGTTCTTAAAATGTGGCAATGTAGGATTCCTTGATCTAGTGCCTCAGTTGCTGAATCACAAAACCTTCTGTCACTAAGATTTAGTGTTAGCATGTTACCATGGCGATGTATGGCTCTTTTAATAGAATCTGGATGGGACAAACTAACGAGTTTTAATACACTGTTTTTGTTGTCTATTTTAACTTTGTGAGACAATTCTTGTAACTTGTTCATAGTTCCTCTCAAAATATGACAATTATTCAATTTTAGTTTAAAATTGTCACACATTTCACATGAAATCTTGGCTAAAGCTAGGGCTGCTTCATCCCCAAAGCAATTCCCCTCCAAATCTAACTCCTGTAATTTAGGAGGTAACAGCGAACCAGAAATAGCCATGGCTCCATCATTGCCTATCATGTTGCATGACAGAGACAAGTGGGTTAATTTAGTGCACTTTTGTATAATTTGAGATACAGCAATTGCCCCAGAACATGTTATTTGATTAAAATCCAATTGAAGTGATTCCAAGTTTCTTATAAGATCTGCATTCATTAGATATTTCAAATCAGAATCAACTAAATCGCAGTTCACAAGTATCAAGTTTGGAATTTTGAGGAAGTCGGGGACCAAAGACAAATCAATATCTATATTGCTTAAAATACTCTCAGGAATATCACAAAAGGGCTTAATTTTGCAATTGAAGGAATTTAACAAGTGAATAAAACACTTCTTGTGGCTTTCAGAACTAAACTCATTATAAATATATCTTACTTCTTCCAAGTTAGAACTGCCAAATGACAACTTATCTAACAAATCTTTACATCTGCATTGTCTAGAACATTCTGCTTTCTTGATTGGCATGCGAATTCCTAAATACTTGAGATTTGGTAGTTTTATATCATTTGTTAATAATTCAATCTGTTCTGGTCCTAATTCAACGTTCTTCAAGCAAAGTTTGTTTAAGAAATGGAATCGTTTTAGTAATAGCATGATAGCCTCTATCTGCCCTTCTTTATGACTTTTGACAGAAAAGCTAAGAGAAGTTACTTTGTAAACTTCAGCACTCTTAATTTTATCTATTAATATCTGAGCTCCATTTTCATCAAAGGTGCAGCCATTGAATATCAAGGCGATGCCGGTAGTTGAGGTTTCATTGCACAAGTAGGCTAGTGCATTCCAGTCAGTTGGTAAAAAAAACTTGATTATTAAATTCCAGAGACCTGATATGACGGTCTACAAATATAGAGTCACAAACGATGCTTTGCTGTGACTCAAATGCACACTGTATCCTATATAAATCATTTAAATGTTTCGATTTCATGATTTCCAGTGCGTTGGTGCTACAAGAGTTGAAAGTATTGGATCCACAAAAAAACTTCCATACCACTAAGCATTTCTTCATTATTAACATTCTTTCTGATTATTTCAAGCTGCTTCTCCGTAGGACACATTTGTATATGACATGCTGCGAGAAACTCTTGGAAGGTCAAATGTAAAAAAGAGCAAAAGTTTTGCATGCCAAAGAGCTCAGCTGTTTCATCTGTTGTGACTAAGCCCAAGTAATGGACATCATAATTTTCAGGGAGATCGGATTCGCTATATTCCATAATAATTGTTTGTTTTGACTCTACTGTCATCTCAAGTGCAAGTTTCAAAACTTTAACAAAGGAATCTAATATAACTCCATCTAGATTACTCAATGAGCCATATACCTTGGCGATCTTATCACGCTTTAATTTGCGCTTAATAGTCAAAAGCGTAAAACGTTCATACATTTTAGTCTCAGTTACTGGAATGCGTTCAATAGGCTGTTGGTAGATGAAACATATCATGGCAGCATGCACGGGCAAATAGCACATGTGTAATAGGTTTACATGCGATAACAAATAGTCTTTCAATTTTTTGGCTGTTTGTACGTCTGGTGAATAATATAAATCAATGTAACTAAAAATAGATTTTCTAGAGAAGCCGAGCACTTCTATACGCTTTGATACTATAATATCGCCATCACATCGTAAGTTGACAGATCCTACAGGACGTGAAGCTACAATGATCATAGCATTTGGAAGGTATTTTTTGTGTACTAGCCTATGAATGCAATCGTCTTCCTTATCTCTATGCTTGTACTCATCTAAACCATCAACAATAAAACAGCAACCTCTGCCGTTCTCTTTCTCTATCTTAAAAACTAGCTTATCTCTTATATCAGCACTACTATAAAACGGTTCTAGGATAAGAGAAAGAGTAATATCGCGAGAAGCAGTTAGGATTCTAAGAGATATCAAGAACACAAAATTAGCGCCCGTCAAAATGTCAGGTGTAGTGGCCCAGTCTTTGCTAAGTTTACGGGTAAGAGTAGATTTACCACTACCTGGCCGTCCTTCTACTAAAACAAGCGCTCCATCTTCATATTTTTGAAAATATAATTCATACTCACCGACATTTTTCTCTCTTAAGATTTCATCCATATCTCCTCTAACTGAATCATCATGAATTTTATTTATTGTCCTGTCTTCATTTATTAGGGCAAGTGTAATAAAAGTCGAATTACCAACTGGAGGCCATAAGTCTTTACTGATTTCAGGTTTGCGAGAATAAATATCTAAAAGATTCTTTTTTTCTGGTAAAAATATAACTGTTAATGTTTTCTTTGCAGTAGCTCGAATATTTCCATTAATACTATAGGAATATTTGCCTTCTATTCCTTGACAAGCATGCTTAATAAACAACATGTTACTAGAGACACCAGAGTATCTGCCATTGTCACAGAGTGATTTGTTACCTTTATACCACTGGAGTTTGTCAGACTCATTAGACTGAACTTCCAAAATGGTAGACTTACCATCGGAAACTTGACAGTCACTTAACCCATCAACTTGAATGCGATCTATTTTAAGTCTTTCCGCAAATGGCTCCATAGTAAGCATTTTTTCTCGAAAGTCATTCAAAAAAGTTTCCGATGTCGCAGTCTCACTTACGAGCCCACTTTGAAGAGCATTCTTCAAAATATCTAGACTTACAAAACGCTTCTTATTGTACCATTGTAATAAAATCTGATACAATATACATTTATTACTAGACAATTTTGCTATTTTTATGTCTGCTTGACTGAGTTTCAACATTATTCCAATTTCTTCCCATTTATGGGATACATTATGTAACACTTCTGCTAATATGTTAACATGCTCTTCTACCAAAACAAAGTCTTTCTCTTTACTGACTTCATCTGGCTCATTCTCTCTAATCTCTTTTAGCAAATAATAACAAATACCTTTCATCTCATCGTATCTTTGTAATATCTCTAAGAATTTTATGATCAAACTCAAACCCTTTTCAGTGCTTAGTAACGATACCTTTTTCTCAATGTTTGTGAATGCCACATGCAACAAATACCTTGCTTTTAGTGTGGGGTTTAGATGATCAGGATCAGGATCCAAAGATGCGAATTTTTTGAAGTCTTCGTCTGAAATGATTTTACCAGAAAAGAGGAAACCAGCCACTTTCTCAATAGACTGAACCTTCTCCATTGCCAAAGTGAGAGCCTCTTTGTGTTCTCTCAGAATATCCATTTTCTGTGAGTCAGCCATGGCTACGTACAAAATGAAGCATCCAAACAGTGGCAGGTGTCATCACATGACCTCTGAATATCCTTATTCTCTCTACTAACTATATTCATTGTCACATGTCCTACTACATATGAATTTTTGTTGAGTTGATATCACATTGTTCATAATGATGCCATTCCTCATGGCTACTTTGGTCCATGATATCTGTGACCTCACCAATTTAATATAATAAACAAATTTGTACTCTAGTTGAATCAAAGTTACCAAGTGTCATTTGATGTGACCTGTAAAACAATTATGATTATTGTTATCCCTGAATGATGCCACAACTATTACAATTGTTATTGAATGGGTTATCCTACAGCAAAATTTTGTGGCACGATCCCTCTTCAAACTTTGAGAGGCTCCAGCCTAGTAGACCATTGCGGGCAATTAGTGTAACTTACTTCAGAGATATGATAATTAAGTTTGAGGTGAGCGCTGTACCCACACGCTTAGCATTTATAGCTAGTCTTTGGTGGAGAATGCTGTAGCATTTGGGTTCATTACTCACTATGGAGGAAACATCATACGCATTCCATTCATTTCAAAACAGGAATTGTACAATAATATAATAATACTAGTGGTGTGCTTGAGCACAAATGGCAAGCGAGCCTGATAGTTAGGTAACATAAAATGTTACTATTTTTAGCTTACTTCATGCAAACACTACTAATGGTGTGCTTGAGCACAAATGGCGAGCGAGCCTTAAACTACACTATTGTTAAATGAAAGCTACTAAAATAAAGTCGAGTTTTTAAATTACGTATGCGGTAAAGGGGGTTCAATGCCATAGTAATCCTCCCCGCAACTGTTTGAATTGAAAAAGAAGCAACAAAATCAAGTCACGTTAATTCTTAATAGTAATTGTAACGCACAATACTTTCACATAACTGAACATACCTACGCAAGACTTACTGTCGTGGTTCGTCTAGTGGACAATGAATTTACAAGTTAATGCTGTTGAGTAGGGCTTATAACTGTGACAAATAGCGACTGACTCGAATAGAAATGGAGCTCCCATAAGTTTTTGCGTTTTAACTGCACCCGCAAAAGAATTCAAAGCGGTATGTCGCTAAACCGTAGGATTCTGTTTAGTGAAGTTTGGGACGGGGTCGAACGCGGAGCGAACACTGACCCTCCGTATTTTTGTGTTCGCTCCGCGTTCGACCCCGTCCCAAAATGACATACATACGTCCAAACATATATATAAACTAGTGATGTGCTTGAGCACAAATGGCGAGCGAGCCTAAAGACTACTAGTGGTGTGCTTGAGCACAAATGGCGCGCGAGCCTAAAGACTATACTATTTTTATATGAATGATTTTGACTTCTAACACTGAAGCTACTGAAAAGGTCCAGTTTTTTTAATTTAGCATACAGGGTAAAGGTTTCAGTGCCATAGTAACAACTCTCTGCAACTGCTTGGAAGGAAAACAACAACAACAAAACAATACACGTTATTTAAAAGTTTTCTTTGTGATATTCTTTAGCTAAGTAGTGGTTGTAACACACAATGCTTTGACACAACTGGACATGCACCTACACAGACTTACCTTCGCAGTAGTCGAGTGGACAATGTATTTTCAAGTAAATACTGTTGCGCAAGGCTTATAGCTATGACAAAGAGCGCATTGACTTAAAGACTATACTATTTTTATATGAATGATTTTGACATCTAACACTGAAGCTACTGAAAATAAGGTCCAGTTTTTTAATTTAGCATACAGGGTAAAGGGATTTCAGTGCCATAGTAACAACTCTCTGCAACTGCTTGAATTGAAGGAAAAAACAACAACAACAGAACAATACACGTTATTTAAAAGTTTTCTTTGTGATATTCTTTAGCTAAGTAGTGGTTGTAACACACAATGCTTTGACACAACTGGACATGTACCTACACAGACTTACCTTCGCAGTAGTCTAGTGGACAATGTATTTTTAAGTAAATACTGTTGCGCACGGCTTATAACCATAACAAAGAGCGCATTGACTTACCACCGCCACTAACTCGAATAGAAATGGAAGTCCCTTAAGTTTTCAAGTTGTAACTGCACCCGCAAAAGAATTCAAAACGGTAAACAATTCAATTTCTAGGGTGATACGGGTATTGATCGATCACCAGAGGACTCTGTTTAGTGCAATTTGGGACGGGGTCGACAACCGAACTAACACAAAAACGCGAGGGTCAAAGTACAAAATGACATACATACGTCCATACATATATACAAATAAACTAGTGGTGTGCTTGAGCACAAATGGCGAGCGAGCCTTAAACTACGCTGTAGTTAAATTTGATTTTAACAACTAACACTCAAGCTATTAAAATAAAGTCGAGTTTTAAATTACGTATGAGGTAAAGGGATTTCAATGTCATAGTAACCGCTCCCGCAACAATTTGAATTGAAAAAGAAGCAACAAAATCAAATCACGTTATTTAAAATTTTCTTTGTGATATTCTTAATAGTAGTTGTAACGCACAATACTTTCACACAACTGAACATACCTACGCAGCAAGACTTACCTTCGTGGTTCGTCTAGTGGACAATGCATTTTTAAGTAAATACTGTTGAGTAGGGCTTATAACTGTGACAAATAGCGCATTAACTTACCCACCGCCACTAACTCGAATAGAAAATGGAGCTCCCATAAGATTTTGTTTTAACTGCACCCGCAAAACAATTCAAAGCCGTAAACATTCAATTTCTAAGGTGATACTGGTAATGGTCGCTAACCAGAGGATTCTGTTTAGTGAAGTTTGGGACGGGGTCGAACGCGGAGCGAACACAAAAATACGGAGGGTCCAAGTGCAAAATGACATACATACGTCCATATATATTAAAATACAACATCCCCGATTTTTTCATTTTTACCCCTGTAAGTGTCTCGCTCGCTACGCTCGCTCGCCAATAAATAAACATCCCCGATTTTCGATTGTGTTACCCCTGTAAGTGTCTCGCTCGCTACGCTCGCTCCCAATAAACAAACATCCCCGATTTTCAATTGTGTTACCCCTGTAAGTGTCTCGCTCGCTACGCTCGCTCGCCAATAATTATTACTATATTATAGTAATTGTCAATGATTCAGATGTTGAATTAGTGTGTATTAGCTACAGTAGGCAAGGATAGGACAACTCAAGTTTTGCCAACATTGTGTATAAATTATATAGCTAATAATAGATATTTTGTTAGCTAAGAGTTTTTCAAGCATCACTAATGTGTGAAATTCTGTTTTGTTCTGGGTTTGGGTGAGATTTTTTTCTTCTGTGACACTCACTATGTAGGCCCAACATTCTCATGAATAGTGAAAGTTGAAATTAAAATTGAAAATAGTAATCAGCTTGAAAATTTGAAGTACAATATAGAATGATAAATGTTATAATGAAAATATAATGTGATTGTAACTGGCTTCATGTTTTTGATGATTCTGTTCAGGATATGTGTGGCTTCTGTGTGACTTGCTTTTTAGAATCTCTCATGAATTTTTCTGTATTCTTCTGCTGTTTAAGTTATAAAATCACAACAACAAACAAATACAATGATATAAACAAATACAATGACATAAACAAATATAATGATATAAACAAAATACTATTACATAAACAAATACAATGGTATGAACACTCACTCAGGGAATGTTAACTTACATTTATTTTTCAATTTTTGCTTTATCTCAATAATAGTTATATCTAGTCTTGTCTGCTGCAGCTTTCTGTAAAAGAAAAGAAAAGATAAAATAGCAATCATGACACAGCGAATGATATTTAATAATTTAGTATTTAAATTTTAAGTTCAACCATTGAAATGAATGCTGTTTGTAGTTAAAAAATTTTGAAGTCAGATATCTATTGTATTATAACTACCCATAGCTACATTACTAGTTTATACATACCTAAGGGTGTTGAATTATGCCTATAGAGATTCCTATTCGTCAAAGATAATGCCAGTAGTATATTTTGAGTTCTTTAGAATGCTGCAGTTGTCATCAAACATTATCTATTGTTTATTTTTCATGCACACAAGCCCATAATCATCAGTACAAACACTGCATTGAGGCAATACAAATTCAATTGCTCTTTCATACGATAGGCTTTCTTCAATATATATGTATCGTATAGGCTACGATTATATTTTATGCAATCAATCACAGTCCCATCTTTTCGAATTCCGGTGAATGAAAGTGACATTTTTTTCAGTTTTTGACAATGTTTTAGACCTTCCCCAAGTAAAGTAACGCCCTCATCGCCAAAATTATTATTGTTAAGAAATAGAGTGTGCAATTGTTAACATTTTTTTAGTCCATTTGCAAGAGGATCAGAAGCTTTAAAGTCAATATTATTTCCTGATATGCTAAAAAAACTGAGATTTTTGCAGAATTTTAACACTTTGGCTATTTCCACAGCACCTTTTCTTTTTATAGAATTCAAAGCAAGATTCAGTACTAACAAGGTGGAATAATGATCCGGTCGTCTCTTCGATGTGCTTGACACCCAATGAGCAATTGCTACTGCATGTTACACTGAAACTGCAAGTGTTCCAACTCAATGCAATTCACTATGGACTTCATCAGCGCAATTGCTCCATCTGAACCAATTTTGTTGCTTTTAAGACTGATCGATTTGAGATTGGTAAAATAGTTCAAGCTTTCAGCTAACTGTATTATTCCAAAAGAGTCAATATTGTTTGTACTGAGATCAAGATTCATCAAATCTCGGCACACTGTTATTCCCACTGATAAAATCTGGAGGTCACATGAGTCTAAATTGTTTCTGCTTAGATCTAGCGACTGTATTTTGGGACAGTGTTTCAACCCTTCACTTAACAGTTTAGCTCCCTGAACTTTATGAATTCCGGTGTTGCGAAGTTTCAAATGTACTAGTTGATCATGTTTTACACTCTTTGCCAATAGCTTGAAACAACCCAAGTCTATAATATTGTCTTGAATATGTAATGATTTAAGCTTGTGACTATTTTTAATTCCTTTCATGATATATCCAGAATATCTGCCAACATTTCCAACTCTTACTTCCTCTAATGTTGTCAAGGACTTCATGGCTTGTTGCAATACCCTGGCTCCGTTGAAGCCAATTTTGTTATTTTTTAAGTATAGAATTTTTAAGTTAGTGCAACTACCCAATCCTTGGAGTAAAATTTGAGCTTCATTAACATCTGTTAATAATTCAATCTGTTCTGGTCCTAATTCAACGTTCTTCAAGCAAAGTTCGTTTAAGAAATGGAATCGTTTTAGTAATAGCATGATAGCCTCAATCTGCCCTTTTTTATGACTTTTGACAGAAAAGCTAAGAGAAGTTACTTTGTAAACTTCTTCACTCTTAATTTTATCTATTAATATCTGAGCTCCATTTTCATCAAAGGTGCAGCCATTGAATATCAAGGCGATGCCGGTAGTTGAGGTTTCATTGCACAAGTAGGCTAGTGCATTCCAGTCAGTTGGTAAAAAAATTTGATTATTAAATTCCAGAGACCTGATATCACGGCCTACAAATATGGAGTCACAAACAATGCTTTGCTGTGACTCAAATGCACACTGTATCCTATATAAATCATTTAAATGTTTCGATTTCATGATTTCCAGGGCGTTGGTGCTACAAGAGTTGAAAGTATTGGATCCACAAAAAAACTTCCATACCATAAGCATTTCTTCATTATTAACATTCTTTCTGATTATTTCAAGCTGCTTCTCCGTAGGACACATTTGTATATGACATGCTGCGAGAAACTCTTGAAAGGTCAAATGTAAAAGAGAGCAAAAGTTTTGCATGCCAATGAGCTCAGCTGTTTCATCTGTTGTGACTAAGCCCAAGTAATGGACATCATAATTTTCAGGGAGATCGGATTCGCTATATTCCATAATAATTGTTTGTTTTGACTCTACTGTCATCTCAAATGCAAGTTTCAAAACTTTAACGAACGAATCTAATATAACTCCATCTAGATTACTCAATGAGCCATATACCTTGGCGATCTTATCACGCTTTAATTTGCGCTTAATGGTCAAAAGCGTAAAACGTTCATACATTTTAGTCTCAGTTACTGGAATGCGTTCAATAGGCTGTTGGTAGATGAAACATATGGCAGCATGCACGGGCAAATAGCACATGTGTAATAGGTTTACATGTGATAACAAATAGTCTTTTAATTTTTTGGCTGTTTGTACGTCTGGTGAATAATATGAATCAATGTAACTAAAAATAGATTTTCTAGAGAAGCCGAGCACTTCTATACGCTTTGATACTATAATATCGCCATCACATCGTAAGTTGACAGATCCTACAGGACGTGAAGCTACAATGATCATAGCATTTGGAAGGTATTTTTTGTGTACTAGCCGATGAATGCAATTATCTTCCTTATCTCTATGCTTGTACTCATCTAAACCATCAACAATAAAACAGCAGCCTCTGCCATTCTCTTTCTCTATCGTACAAACTAGCTTATCTCGCTTGTCAGGACTGCTATAAAACGGTTCTAGGTTAAGAGAAAGAGTAATATCGCGAGAAGCAGTTAGGATTCTAAGAGATATCAAGAACACAAAATTAGCGCCCGTCAAAATGTCGGGTGTAGTGGCCCAGTCTTTGCTAAGTTTACGGGTAAGGGTAGATTTACCACTACCTGGCCGTCCTTCTACTAAAACAAGTGCTTTATCTTCATATTTTTGAAAATATAATTCATACTCACCGATATTTTTCTCTCTTAAGATATCATCCATATCTCCTCTAACTGAATAATCATGAATTTTATTTATTGTCCTGTCTTCATTTATTAGGGCGAGTGTAATAAAAGTCGAATTACCAACTGGAGGCCATAAGTCTTTACTGATTTCAGGTTTGCGAGAATAAATATCTAAAAGATTCTTTTTTTTCTGGTAAAAATACAACTTTTAATGTTTTCTTTTTGCCATCTCTTGATGTGTTCTTCTGGAGGCTTGGACTTGAGTTCGGCCAGTTCTGAGAGTCTCGATTGTACTGCTGTTAAATGTTCCTCTATGTTCTCTTGCCAGTGGTCTTCTCTTCTTATTTCTTTATTCGTAAAGTCTAATTCAGTGTAGATATTGCAATGCGGCAATGCATCGACTAATTTATGTTGGCTGTCTATATTATTGTCTTTCAAATATAAATTCTTGATAGTAATATGTTTCAGTCTCTCAGCCATACCTGCTGCATCAGTAGTTCTAATTTTGTTGCCCGAAAGCGACAATGTTACCAGAGATTGGCAATATTTCAGACCCTTTGCCAGAATAATAGCACTTTCTCCATCAAAGTTGTTGTTGTCTAGACAGAGACTTTGCAATTGTGTGCACCTTTGTAACCCACATGCAAGACCATCAGCAGATTCAGAATCAATCTTATTGTTCGACATATCCAGAAAACGTAGATTTTTACAGAATTGTAGTGCACCAGCTAGATCTGTAGCACCATTTGTGTGTATTTGATTACCAGCAAGATTTAATGTCCTTAGGGAACAGGAATTTTGTATTGGTTGCCTTTTTGAGGTGTTACTAATCCAATCTGCTACTGCTGATGCTCCCTTTGGACCTATACTATTAAACTGTAACTGTACACATTCCAAATAGATACTATTCTTCAAAGCCTCCATCATTGCAGCTGCTCCATTTGAGCCAATGTTATTCTTCTCAAGATAAATAGATTTAATTTCACAGAAACAGTTAATGCCTTTAGCCAAACATGTTGCCCCCTCAGAGTCCATGTTGTTGTCACTCAAATTGAGCTTTACCAAATGTCTGCAGGTTTGTATTCCCTCAGACAGTAACTGAAAATCATTTGACTCCAGTTTGTTGGAACTGAGATTTAAAGTCTTTATCTGAGGACAATGTTTCAACCCTTCACTCAGCAATCCGGCACCACAAACTTTGTGTAGTTCAATGCTACTAAGATTTAAGTCAACCAGTTGAAAATGTCTCATGTTCTCAACCAAAAGTCCCAGGAATTTCAAATCCACAGTATTCTTTTGAAAATGTAATGTTTTTAGTTCATGATTATTTTCAATTATCGCCTGGGCTATGCCACAAATTTTAGCATTATTCCCAATTCTCAATTCTACTAAATTTGCATTTAATTTTAGATTTTCGCCTGATGCTCTAACTTCATCAACATCAGAATCGATACGAATGTTCTCCAGGTTTTAAGTTTTCAAGTTACAGTACCTATTTAATCCTTGGAGCAGAACTCGAGCTGTATTTGTCGTTTCTGTAGAACTGACATTGTTTAAGCTCAGATGTTGAATTGACTTGGGAAATTTTCACAGTTTTCAGTATGTAACGGTAAAAAGTTACCATCTAAGTTCAGGCTTTGTAATGCATGGCATTCCTTTAATCCCATTAGTAAAACTTCAATACCATATGATAATCCGGTATAGTTCAGATTTAAAGATTGTAAGTTTTGGCAATACCTCAATCCATAGCCTAATGCAGCTGCCCCTTCATCGCCTAATTTATTGCCACTTAGATTCAGTTCCAACAAGCTACTGCTCAACTGGTGACCTTCATCTGCATATGACTTGCCGTCTGATCCATTTCTCCTCATATGGATATTCAATGACTTTTGAAGAAAATGGTTCAATAAGATATAATATTTGTGTGATATATCATCTTCCTTAAACGTATATATTCTCTTGCCTATTCTAAGCCATCTTGCCAATGCAGCAGCACCATAGGCTCCTATTCTATTATTGCTCAAATTCAATATTTCTATCTGGATGTTTCTAAAGTAATATGCCACACACTCTATGCCATCATTGTAGAGATTATTGTAACTGAGGTCAAGTACCTTCAAGCTTTTACTCAGTATACGATCCTCAAAAGAAAATGTGAAACTATCCTCATTCAAATAATTGCCACTTAGATTTAAATGTTTTAGATTAGTAAAGTTCTGAAATTTGCTAAACAAGGCATGTGTCTCCCTCAAACTGCAGCGACTAAGATTTAAAGTGTGCAGGCATCTGCAGTGTTCTAGACCATTAACTAATTCTTCAAAGGCTGACTTAGAAATTCTTTTACCACTAAAGTTTAATACTAATAAATGTTCAAAACAGGGCATCACTCTTTGTGCCGATGAGGGATGAGACAAATTAACAAATTTTGAAACTTGAATTGAACTTTCCTCTCTTATTTCTACTGAATTGCTGAGCTTTTGTATCCTTTCACAAGTTTCATGGGAAATGTGCCTATTGCCTAGTTTTAGTATAAAATTGTCTTGCACTTTATCAGCAGCCTCAACTAGAGCAAGTGCTCCTTCATCCCCAACATCATTTCCTTCCAAATCTAGCTCTAGTAATTTAGAAGAAGGTAACAGAGAATTTGATATAGTGATGGCACCATCACTACCTATTAGGTTACATGACAGAGACAAGTGGGTTAGGCTAGTGCACTTCTTTATAAGTTGAGACAATGCTGTTGTTCCCCTACAAGTGATTTTATTACAATCTAATCTAATTTTGCACTTAAAATGCTTCAAAAGAAGAATAAGACACTTTTTGTGCAGTTCATTACTAAGTTCATTGTAGCTATATCGTATTTCTTCAAGACATGACATTTTTGATGACATTTCTTGTAAGAGCTGATCAGTGGACTTGCAGCTCAAGAACTGAGCTCCACTGGAAGGCATACAAAATCCTATGTAATGCAGACGTGACAGTGTAAGTTGGTCAATTAATATTAGGATTTCTTCTGGTCCTATCTCAGTATTTTCCAAGCCGATTTCTGTTAGGAACTGAAATTTACCTAGCAAAAGTTGGAAAATGTCACGTTGATCTTTATTAAAAGTCTTGGGAGAGAAGCAAAGTGATTTTATGCAATCTGTTTTGTCCTCTCTAGTTTTTTCCACAAATACTTCAGCTCCAACTACATCTAGATTGCAGTTATTGAACACTATTCTTGTAACAGCTGTAGAAGTTTCATTACAAATATAAGCTAATGCATTCCAGTCAGGTGAAAAAAATGTATGGTCATTAAATTCTAAAATCTTGTGTTCCAATACACAATCACAAACTATTTGTTGTTGTGACTCAAAGGCACACTGTATTCTATACAAGTCATTGGAATGCTTGGAGGTCATAATTCGATTTAAGCGCTCACTGTTGTTATCAAATATGCTACATCCACAAAAAAACTTCCATACATTAAGCATCTCCTTGCTTTTAATATGTGACCGTCTACGGGAAAACCGGGCACAACGCGGCGTGCGTAATATCGAGAAAAGATCGATCGATTTCTTAAAAATGTATTGTTTTAAGCCGACGGAAGGGAACGGTTAGGTCTATTATAGCGGGAACGACTTAAGCTACGACGATAAAACTTGGAGAGCTCAATATCTGGACGCCGACAACTCCGTAAGTGCAAAAAAAAATTTTTCGAAGGGTGCCGCGTTGTGCCTGGTTTTCCTATAGACGGTCACATATATTGTCTGATTATTTTCAGTTGTTCTTCTATTGGACAAGTGCATATGTGATATGCAGTGAGAAACTCTTGAAAGGTCAAGTGTAAGAAAGAATACAAATCTTTCACACCAAACAGTTTTGCTGTTTTATCTACAGTAACTAAGCCCAAGGAATGGACATCGGAACCGTTTTTAGAAAGAGTGGGGCCCAATGTAATAGTTTGCTTTGACTGTATTGTCATTTCAAAAGCTATCTTGCAAACTTTAGTAAATGACTCAAGCATGTCTCCATCTAAATCACTTAATTTATCATATTCTATTGGATTGCCATCACATTCTAACTTGCGCTTGATAGTTAGAAGTGTGAAATATTCATACATTTTAGTTTCAGTTACTGGAATGTCTTCAATAGGCTGTTGGTAGATGAAGCTTATCATGGCAGCATGCACAGGTAAATAGCACATGTGTAATAGGTTTACATGACTCCTTAAGTAGTCTTTTAATTCACCCGCTTTTTGCATGCTGTGCTCATTTTGCAAGAAATAGGAGTCCACATATTCAAAAATAGACTCTCTAGAGAAACCAAGCACTTCTATCCTTTTTTATATTTTAACTGAACGTCTCAAATTGACGGACCCTATAGGACGCGAAGCCACAATAACCATAGAATTGTAGAGGTATTTTCGATACAGAAGTTTATGAATGAGATTATTGGGATCATTTCTTGGCTGATATTCATCCAAGCCATCCACAATAAAGCAGCACCCTTTACCATTCTCGTTTTCTATCACACAAACAAGTTTATCTCTATTATCAGCACTACTATAAAACTGTTCTAGGACATTAGATAATGTAAGACTTTGAGAGCTTAACATGCGTAATGAAATTAGGAAAACCAAATTGGAGCCCATTAAAATATTAGGTTTAGAGGCGGCCCAGTCTTTACTTATTTTTCGAGTTAGAGTAGTTTTACCACTACCTGGTCGTCCTTCTATCAAGACAAATGCTCCTTCCTCATATTTTTGGAACAATAATTCATACTCTTCTACTTCCTTCTCTTTCAAAATGTCATCCATGTCTCCCCTAACCGAATCATCATGGATTTTATTGTAAGGTCTGTTCTCCTTTATATGAGATAGTTTAATGAAACTAGAGCTTCCTACTGGAGGCCACGAGTCATTGTTTATTTCAGGTATTCTTTTGTAACATTTCAGAAGATTCTTTTTTTCAAGAGAGAAAATAACTTTTAAAGTTACTTGTTCCCTTTGGCCAATGCTGCAGCTGTAATTTCCCTGTATTCCTTGGCATGCCTTTTTTATTAGCAGAAACTTCTGGCATACTCCACTATATTTCAAATCATCACAGAGTGGCTCTCCATTTTTAAGCCAGTGGTACTTTTCAGATTCAGAACAAGCACTTGTTGCTTCTAAAATTGTAGACTTACCATCAGAAACTTGGTAGTTGTTTGGTTTTAATGTAAAAGGTTTTTTCTGATGTTCAGTCGAAAGAGGTACTAAAGTAATAATTTTTTCTTGAAATTCTTTGACAAACTTTTCAGATACCCGATTTTCACTTACAATTTCACTTTTAAGAGCTTTCTTTAAGGCTCCTAATGTTGGGTGGTGATGATCATTATACCATTGTAGCAGTATATTGTATAGACTAAGGTTATTAGTGTGACTATTACGACATTCTTCTCTGTTAGACTTAGAAAGTTTTAGAGCTATTCCAATTTCCTCCCATTTATGTGACACCTCTTGTAATATCTCAGCTAACAAATTTACATGCATTTCTAAGACTATATCGGTGTCCTCATCAAAGAAATTTACTGCATTAGGTTTACCAGCCTCACTTCCATTGATTTCCTTCAGCAAATTGTAAGTAACTGCTTTCATTTCTCTAAAACTGCTCAATGCTTTAATGAGAGTAACCTGGCTTGCCTTAGTATTAGTGGTAGTCAATGCAACATGCAACAAATACCTTGCTTTTAAAACTGGATCCAAATGATCAGGATCAGGATCCAATGAGCCATAAATTTCTTCTGGAATTAATCCTTGAGAGAACAGAGAGTTACCAACTTCTTCCAAATTGTGAACCTTCTCTACAGCAGTTAGAAGTGCTTCTTCATATTTTCTCAGAACATCCACTTTCTTTGTGTCAGCCATGGTATAAAACAAATTGTATAACAACCTCTAAAGAATAGCTAATTATATTTATAATCACATGACCCCATATAAAGCTACTTATATGGCTTCTATGAATTTCGGTAGACCTTGCCACACATATTCACATTATATCCTAGCAACCATCACTCAATCACTATTGTCCGTATATGAATTTTTAGTGCAGCGCAATATTTTATCATCAGTCTTCACATGTCTGATATCCTAGCAACCATCATTGTAAGGTACATTGCTTTAAGTGATTTGATAGCTGATACAGTACACAGTTATTACATGATTTGTGCTGTAATGTCATTGGTGAGCAAGTGAGACATTCTTAAATAATTGGAGTACTAGTGTGGATGGTACATTGTTCATTTTAGTAGAGCAGGAATATTTTTCATAAAAAAATTATAGTTTTTTTTTGTTTACCCAGTGTGGGGCCTCCCTCCTGTGAGAGGAAGAAGATCCATGAGAAGTAAAGAAGATCAGGAAAAAAGAAGATTATTATTTTTGTGTCGTGTCATTCGTTGAGTTTGGTAAAGGGTCAATCGCAGTTGGGCCTGTCTGCTCATGCGCGGTGGACTCAATGTTGAACATATTATTATGTGCGTGTGTGTCTCGTGGTTTGCTCTGTCTGTCTTTTATTTTATTTTGTGCTAGCTGTGTCCCTAACCAGTGCATAGACTTTTAATTGAAAGTGCAATTGAGAGCCTAGGCATACCTGTGGGATACCAGTCAAGCTACGGACTCTGGTGGCGACTACCGACGGGATTCGATCGACTAATACTTCATTTGTGATTGATTGTAGTTCCGTCCCCCACACCAGGGTTATTTCTAATTGACTAAAATTTTTGCCAAAACTAGATTTTACGAATCTAACATACATTATGCTATAATTGCTTTTTGTAGATAAATCTACACAGCTACACACAAAACACAAATTTATTAAATTTTATAGTGAGCGGTGTGTGCAGACAACAGTGTAGTGTGGATAGTGACAGCACAGGGCTGTGCAAATGAATATCATGGGAGGCTTTATAAATGGGCAAGGGGGGGGGGGGGGGGGGGCAATTGCCCCTTCTTCCAATCTACTTTTGGTTTATTTCAATGCAACCATTTATTAGGTATACCTGTGGGTTATATGAATTAGCATAATAGCTTCCTCATGCTCGGCTTGCTTTTTCTAAAAAAAATTATCACGAAAAAATATGAAAAGTGGTGTGAGGGAACTATGGGAAGAAGATATTTGTGACCGTCTATAGGAAAACCAGGCACAACGCGGCACCCTTCGAAAAATTTTTTTGGCACTTACGGAGTTGTCGGCGTCCAGATATTGAGCTCTCCAAGTTTTATCGTCGTAGCTTAAGTCGTTCCTGCTATAATAGACCTAACCGTTCCCTTCCGTCGGCTTGAAACAATACATTTTTAAGAAATCAATCGATCTTTTCTCGATATTACGCACGCCGCGATGTGCCCGGTTTTCCCGTAGACAGTCACATTTGAACAAATGTAAATGAACACAAAGTTTGAATGTAATTAGAAATAGGATAAGAGTGGTTAAACATAAAATAACATGGGAAAATACACAGAGCAACAAAACCATAATGTAAAATATAAACAGGTAAATGTAATTATAAATAATAATAATATATAACACAGTGTAATAGTTCAATACAGTTCTAATAATGTAGTGACTGTTTCACTACAAGTGGTACAATAAAAGTTATCTAGCCATGACTAGACCAGGAAATGTTTAGTATAACATACTAATACTCTAGACTCTCCTAAATATTGGATAAGTTGGGGCAATGCTCTGCTGTCCGTTATTGGAGTGTCTGGACTGCACAGACAGCTCCCTATAGCGTAAATCCGGAAGTTTGCAAGCAAGTAATAATTACATTACAGAAAACACCTGTAGAGCACCAATTCATTATAAACACACTGAAACACATTGTGCTTTGCTCTCTCTCTTCATATAGCCTTAGCTTAACATTTGTTGCTGACAATAAAATTCTATATCCTGAACTGTTACGTTATTAGTTGCGCAGATTAGTCTTGCATTCTTCTTAATTGTGGAGTGCCTCAGTCCCTGCAACATGCAAATAGTGTTTGCCTGAGCCTCTATCTCTAGACTGTCACTTGAGCATACTCTGCTCTTTGATCTGATTTGCAGCCAGCTGTGCTACCTTACTAATCTGACCTCGCTGATCTCTGCTCCTGTACTGTTCATATAATAATTGCTAGATCTGGTCCTTTGAGTTGCTCAACATCTTCATTCTCTTTTCTGCCCCGCCCACTGCTTTGGTGATTTACAACCATTAAAACAATGGTCCTTTGAGCTGGATACTTCAAAATATGGCTAAATTCAGAGACCATCGATCTCTTAAACTTGCTCAACACAACCAGCTAACAGCCTCATTCAGCCAAACCCTACCACTTTTATTTTCCTTCTAATAAGATTCTCAAATTGAGTACGTTTGAGCGATTTATCTCCTCGACTCAGTAACGAAATTGATGTCCAAGCATAGGGACAGTCACAAAGATTTACACCAAAATGAAGGAGACAATGAACAAACATCTGGCTGATGTGCATACCATCACAATAATAAATAAAGGAAGAACTTACTGACCAGATGGCCATCCACCAGCACATCCAGAACAGACTAAGTCAGTGTGCTGAATCAATCTCAGATGATGATGAAGCTGTTCTGGAGACACATTGAGCCTACCTATGAATGTCTCAACCACAGTGGATGATTTAGCAAATGATAAAAAAGGAAGTCAAGGAATTTTTCTCTGCTGATACCAACCAGGTTCTCTTTTTTTCGCCAAGACCTGAAAAATCCTTCAAGACATTTCTAAAGAGTTTTGTGATGATGATTTCAAGATAAAAAATGCTCTAAAGGCACCACTACCGCAACTCCTAACATACGTGCATATGTGTGTGTGGGTTGTTGCGAAATAGCAGTGAATATGTTTGTTAATTAGCACTGTGTATGAAATTTTTAATTGGCAACTTTGTATGAATGGCCTTGCAACATCTCATGAGTGTGCTTTTTGTGTATAAGTTCTGTTTCGCTTCATTTTTCTTTTGAGTCTTGTATTGGTTCTGGTTTAAACCGCACTTGGTGGCAACCACAACTTGGGAGTGAATGCAAGCTAATCATAAATGCCACTTACCATCATTCCCACTTTAGAGATAGGCAGAAGTCGATTACTATTCCCCACAGCTGTGATTTTGCAAGTACAACAGGACTTCAGCTACTTCCTTTTCCTGGGCTTAATGCAATCTGCTGGCATGTTGTACCTGCTAGGCTGACACTTCTCTGCCATTGTCGTCTGAATTACTATTAACAACAATAGTAGACACTACAACATTCTTTTTCTGTACATGCTACAGGCTCAGTTACTTGGGTATGATCCCTCTCACTATCTCTCTGGTCTCCAAGCAAACTATCAGTAAGATTTCTATGGAGAGGCCTAGGTAAGACAATGAGAATGGGTGAGACTATTATGGAACTTAGTAATGATAGGAAGGTAGTGCAAGGTGAGGTTTCAGTTGAAGCAAGCGATGAAGAGGAATAATATGAAGAATGGTGTTGAGCTGATTGGTGAATGTAACTAGAGGGCATTGCTTTATTGATGAGGATGGTAGTAGTATGAGGAGTGTGATTGGTGCAGTGGGTGGGCCAAAAAGGATGAGAGATAGTGATATTGAGAAGTTGAAGAAAGTGTTGAGTGATCCAAGTTTGAGCAAATGTGAAGGGAAGTAATTTATTTTTGAGAAGATGGTTTGCTGTACCACAGAGTAGAATCTGTGCGGCGTGGTTTTTGTGAGATTAGTGTTACCAGTTAGTAGGCGTAGGGTAGTTTTGAAGTTATCCTATCCAGTGCCTGATTTAGAAAGAAAAAAAACTTACAGGGGGCAATCTTTAGTTTTCAAGGAGAAACTGAGTGCAAATGCATGCACTTTTGTCATTATGCTTTACTGACAATGGGCGAACATTACTGATTCTGGTATCTAGGTAACATCATTATGATAACGCTGTAAAATATTGATGAATATCATGCAAATAATTTCCAACTAATGTATCAGTTCAGAATATAACAATGAATATCATTAAAATTTAAAGAGGTGGCAGGTCAACCTATTTGTATCAGTCCCTGCCATGATGCATCTGGCCACCCTTCAGCTAGGAAGGTTAGAGCTTTGCTGCACGCACGTTTTACTTGGCCATTTATTGAAGAAAAAAAAAGAAAAAAGGATATTGTAGGAGTTGTGATACCTGCCATTGAGTTAACAGAAATGTTGAGAGGCCGGTAATATCCTAGCCTTTCGAATGTTTAGCAGCACATTTTGTGGGTTGGGTTTGTTCCCAAAGGGAAAGGAAGTGCTCGCTGATTTGCTGACTGCTATCTTCATGGCATGCAGATGACATGATATCTCACCACTCAAGAATATAACTGCCTAGGCAGTAGCTGCTGGGATAGTAGTATATAATTAGTCATACACGGCTTTCTTAGCAAATTGGGATATTCATGATTAGAACCACACCCTACCATTACCAGTCTACGGGGTCGTGGAAAGGATGCATGGGACCTTAGAAGCAACTCTTGCCCCTTTTGCACTGCAACCATGTCTTAACCAATATACAAGGTTCTCCCTATATCAATTAGTTTATGGGCAGAATGTCAGGACACCTTTGACCCCTTGTAATGCAGGCTTGGCATATAGGTCTGTGATGGTTTGAATGTTTCTGGGTTAGGTTAGAGAGCTAGGAAGAGATTTTAGAGGTATCAAGAGAGTGTGCTTAGGAGACAGGACTATGAGAATCGGAACAAAGAGCTGAATGTCAGAATAAAGGAAATGTTGACAGATTGTTATCAGTTTTAATTGGGAGGATAGTTGGGAAGGTGACCTGTGGCAAGCTGTGTAATGCAACTTGTTCCAAATAGTAGTTATATATTAGATATCCAGACTTATGCTAGCACGATAGGACTTGGAGCTGTGCTTAATGTGATCAGAGGTGGAGAAATGCTGCCAGTATTGTTCTACTCCAGACAGCTCCAAAGAGCAGAAAAAAGATATTAGGTAACTGAACTGGAGGCATTGAGTGTGGTGTCAGCAGTTAACCACTGGCTACATCAGTTATATGAGAGATATTTACCTGTGGTTATTGATTACTAGGATTTGTGTATCGACCTGGACTAGAAAATACTAATACTGATGGCCTTTCACATCAGGCATGGACTGAAGAGAAGGAGGTTAAGGATTCACAAAAGACATGAGATTGAGATGGAATCCTAGAGATGGATGATAGGCAAAGAAAAGAAGACAGAAACCAAGCCAGAGACCAATCCTTCTGGTGACCACCCCCTGTGTGATTCGACCCAGCCCTCAAGATGTAGGCAGGGTCTTGAAGGGGGTCATGTGGGGGGGGGGGGGGGGGGGGGGGGGATAGGGTTCCAATGTAACAGTACACATTTTTATTATTGTGAGCATGTATGAAGTTACTTAGTGTGTTTTTGTAAGCCATCGCTGCATACATCAGCCTAATTAATATATTCTTGATACGTAAACTGTCAACTTACTTGGACCATTGGCGCGGTCAACCTTAACCCTAGTGGCAGTAACTAAACAACAAGTATTGTAGCTGGAGAGTGTCTAGGACCAAATATCTGCCATAATACCCACGGCGCACAGAGATCAATGCAAACCTCGTGTCTACTCATGGCATTGTGTTTCTGTATAGCTAAAACATTGCAAACAATGAATTATCTTTGTTCACTCATTCTTCTTTCTGCCACATTCAAAATAGAAAAGTTGAAAATATAAATGTAGTTACCAGATCTGCTTTACCCACTTCTTTTAGTGTGCTTTAAATAATATCAAATTGTAATGATGCACAAAAAAGAAAAAGGGAAACAGTGTAGTACAGAAAGTGGTTTGAATGTATGCAGCTAGTTTTATAGAATTAGTAAATGGATGAAACACAAATTATTGTAGAACAGTTTTTCAGTTATAATGCTAGTAATAAAAAACAAAACAAAAATAAACCAGCAACATCAGTCAGAGTCTGACATTTGAACCATTAACTCTTGCCTGAGGTCTTCTTCTCTTCTTATTTCTTTATTCGTAAGGCCTAAGTCAGTGTAGATATTGCAATGCGGCAATGCATCGACTAATTCATGTTGGCTGTATATTTCGTTGTCTTTCAGGTATAATTTTTTGATGTGAATATGTTTCAGTTCCACAGCCATACGTGCTGCATCAGTAGTTCCAATTTTGTTGCCCAAAAGTGACAAAGTTGTCAGAGAGTGGCAATATTTCAGACCTTCTGCCAGAATAATAGCACTTTCTCCAATAAAGTTGTTGTAGTCTAGATGGAGAATATGTAACTGTGTACATTTTTGTAACCCACGTGCAAGAATACCAGCCGATTTGAAATCAATCTTATTGTTAGACATATCCAGAAAATGTAGATTTTTACAGAATTGTAGAGCACCTGCTAGAACTGTAGTACCATTCGTGTGTATTTGATTATCAGCAAGATTTAATGTTCTTAGGAAACAGGAATTTTGTCTTGGATGCCTTTTTGAGGTGCTACTAATCCAATCTGCTACTGCTGATGCTCCCTCTGGACCTATACGATTAAACTGTAATTGCACACATTCCAAATAGATACTATTCTTCAAAGCCTCCATCATTGCAGCTGCTCCATTTGAGCCAATAATATTCTTCCCAAGATAAATAGATCTAATTTGACAGAAATTGTTAATTCCTTCAGCCAAACATGTTGCCCCCACAGAGTCCATGTTGTTGTAACTCAGGTTGAGCTTTACCAAATGTTTGCAAGGTTGTATTCCCTCAGACAGTAACTGAAAATCATTTGAGTCCAGTTTGTTGGAACTGAGATTTAAAATCTTCATCTGAGGGCAATGTTTCAACCCTTCACTCAGCAATCCGGCACCACAAACTTTGTGTAGTTCAATAACACTGAGATTTAAGTCTACCAGTTGACATTGTCTCATGTTTTTAACCAAAATTCCGAGGAATTTCAAATCCATAGTATTCTTTTGAAGATGTAATGTTTTTAGTTCGTGGTTTTTTTCAATTATCGCCTGGGCTATGTCACAAATTTTAGTATTACTCCCAATTCTCAACTCTACTAATTTTACATCTAACTTTAGATTTTCAGCAACTGCTCTTACTTCATCAACATCAGAATCAATACGAGTGTTCTCTAGGTTTAAAGTTTTTAAGTTACAGTACCTATTTAATCCTTGGAGCAGAACTCGAGCTGCATTTGTCGTTTCCCTAGAACTGACATTGTTTAAGCTCAGATGTTGAATTGACTTTGCAAGTCCCCACAGTTGTTCAGTATGTAATGGAAAGTTATTGTCATCTAAATTCAGGCTTTGTAATGCATGGCATTCCTTTAATCCCATTAGTAAAACTTCGATACCATATGATATTTCGGTATTGTGAAGATTTAAAGATTGTAAGTTTTGGCAATACTTCAATCCATAGCCTAATACAGCTGCCCCTCTATCGCCTATTTTATTGCCACTTAGATTCAGTTCCAACAAGCTACTGCTCCACTGGTGACCTTCATCTGCATATGAATTGTCGTCTGATCCATTTCTAATCACACAGTTATTCAATGAGGTTTGAAGAAAAGAGTTCAATATGATATATTTGTGTGATATTTCCTCTTCCTTGAATTCATATATTCTCTTGCCTATTCTAAGCCATCTTGCCAATGCAACAGCACCATAGGCTCCTATTATATTATTACTCAAATTCAATATTTCTATCTGGATGTTTCTAAAGTAATATGCCACACACTCTATGCCATCATTGTGGAGGTTATTGTAACTGAGGTCAAGTACCTTCAAGCTTTTACTCAATATACGATCCTCAAAAGAACACATGAAATTATCCTCATTCAAATAATTGCCACTTAGATTTAAACTCTTTAGATTAGTAAAGTTCTGAATTTTGCCAAACAAGGCACGTGTCTCCCTCAAACTGCAGCAACTAAGATTTAGAGTTTGCAGGCATCTGCAGTGTTCTAGACCATTAACTAAGTCTTTAAAGGCTGCCTTAGAGATACTTTTACCGCTAAAGTTTAATATTAATAAATTTTTAAAACAGGGCATCATTCTTCGTGCAGATGAGGGATGATACAAATTAACATATTTTGAAACTTGAATTGAACTTTCCTCTTTTATTTTTACCGAATTGCTGAGCTTTTGTATCCTTTCACAAGTTTCATGGGAAATATGGCTATTGCCTAGTTTTAGTATAAAATTGTCTTGCATTTTATCAGCAGCCTCAGCTAGAGCAAGTGCTCCTTCATCCCCAACATCATTTCCTTCCAAATCTAGCTCTAGTAATTTAGAAGAAGGTAACAGAGAATTAGATATAGTGATGGCACCATCACTACCAATCAGGTTACATGACAAAGACAAGTGGGTTAGGTTAGTGCACTTCTCTATAAGTTGAGACAATGCTGTTGTTCCCCTACTAGTGATTTTATTACAATCTAATTGAAGTACTTGCAAGTTTTCATGAACTAGATTCTGTAGAGTGTCTAAGCTTGAATCGCATAAGTCACAGTTCACAAGGACTAAGTGAGGAATATCTAGGAATTTGGGCACCTTCACAATTCACGAAAGCCAGGATACCTGTTCAAAGGATAAAATTGCAATTTTAAGTGAGCCACAATGTCACAACCACTTTCAGGATAATGCACATAGTGTGAACAGCTAAAAAAGTAAAAGAAATTTAATGAGAGTTGCATGCTAATCTCGAATTAATGAATGAGACATCCACGTAGTGCATGAGAGAATTAGATGTTGCAAAGACAAAACAACAGCAACAAACTACATTCCATACTTACGAGAACTATTGCCACTAAGACTATCGCCTTCTCCGGGAGCTCATCGCAGTCGATAAAAAATGGGCGCACCAAATAGCGAGCTGACGTCAAAGTGATGATGGCCAAGGACGATGGACGTATTATGAGACTGCTCGCCCACGCATACATGTACGCCAATAGTGAGCCTAACAGCTCCAAAGACCAGTGCTTCTTTTGAACGAGTATGCCTCTTTGATGTAGCTGTACTCAACTCCACTTTTCTTTACCACCAAGGCCAGCTCGATGTAGCAGAGGGCAAAGAGTACAGATGTCACTCCACCGATGAACCACACAATTAAGGTTAGTCCAAAAGAATGGGTGAGATTTAAAATTCCATTGGGTGTAATGAATATTCCTGAGCCAATCATTCCTCCGGCGACGTACGCTACTCCGGACACCAAATTGATCTCTTTTTTCATCTCCCCTGCATCACCAGAGTCATCTTTCTTGCTAAAGAATTTCTGCAGAACAGTTCTGACTTTAGTCCCCGAAGACTCTGCCTTAATTAAGTCTACATCAGATCCACCCTCTTCGTCCGTAGTAGAGAATTCTTCAATACTTGCTAAAGTTTCCAGCTCAGTTGCTTCACCACTTTCAGGCTTCTCTTCCATGCTTGTTTTGTTTACTTGCCAAGTGAGAGATATGGTACGAATCACTCCCCAGCTATATAAAAGGGTATATGGTACGTATCGTTTTGCTTTTTTGTTTGTTGTTTGTTTTAACCGCAACGATGCGCATGGGCACTGAATTTTCCGGCGCAGATGTCATTTTGAGAGGCCCGTGAAACTCGCCGTTAGGTCCCCCCCCGTTAGGTCCCGCCGTGATGCTCGGAGCTCAGTTAGGGTTGGCTTTTCTGTTGCTGCATCTCTCTGGATTCGGTTGTCAAGAATTACTAAAATTGCCAGATTACTTCAGTGGGTACTCCCAGCGCTTATGGCATACCTCAAAGAGAACAACTTATACTGGAATCAATTTGACTAAGGTATATTGACTAAGACTTACTGACTGACAAAGAGGACAAACTTCTTATTGGTGGATTGAGCACTTATAGTTCAGTGATACCAAGGAAGTACCAATTATCAATTAATCATACTTGGTGATATCTAGCTGATATTCTTATCTTTTAGCTAAGCCACAAAAAAATAGTAAACCTACTTTTTTCCTTGTTCAATCTCTCCTTTTCCTTCTCTATCTACCCCTTATTTTTTCCCTCTCATTTGATGCTGCAGTGCTACTGCGCTGGGTGTCTGTTGATAAAATAAAGCTAAGCTCTATTCAGCCATTGTGTTTCAGAAGTACTCTGTCAAGACTTGCCTTTTAAATGATTAGGAACTGATATTCTGCTCAAGGAACTGTAGTCTGGTTGGAACCAGAGAAAACCAACTTAATTTAATACACTCGGCTACAAATGCTGTACTAAACGGACTTACTGGCCAATATTTTATCAATAGACCGGAACATCAGATTGATGTCTCCTAGGCAGCTAGAAAGATTTACCATAATATCATCATCATATAGCTATGCCAGGTTTGACTAGACAGATTTATTTATAGGGATACAGGACATCCCATAATTCCACTTTGACACAATTCTCCAGCAGAAGCATTCAATTGAATTGATAGTGGTATATTTATACTAAGTTTAAATGTCACTTGATACACTTCTTATCCCACCATAGGAATACTTTGATGGAACCGTTGGACTTAGACGAATTGACACTAAAGAGAAGGCATTCTCCAGCAGTATTTTATCGACAATATCTGATCCAGGGCACGAGGTCAGCTATTCCATTTCAGTGTGTTCCATCTCTCGCTTGCAGCCAAACGAAGGTCAGGGTGTAGTACGAAGACAGGACGGATCACTGGGATTCACCAGTCTGACCCGACAGCTTTACATTGTGAACGTTTCAGAGTACACATACGTTGGCAATGACTCCATTTTCGGAGACATTATCCTTGACAAATGGCAATACATGGGCAATGTTGAAACTCCCCAAGTATCTTACTACAATATAACTGTGGATCTTGACATTGCTCGTGGGGGCGTGCCCAGTTCATCTCTGAACAGCTCAGGACCTGTTCCCTGGAAAATTAGTGTTAATGGAATTGAGAGCATCAATGACGGTACGGTTAACGTGACCATTTCATCTCTCACTCGTTTCTTCGATGTGTCTTTTGAGAAGCCCCGCTACGACGTCTTCGATGTGTCAATGTGCTCACCCCCTGGTGACCATGAGGTGGTCGTTGTGTCTGTGCCCAAGGACTCCGCTGCTGAAAGCGCGGTAGACTTGGATATGTTCATGACAAACGTGAGGACAAGTGTCATGGATTACACTGGATTGGCTCCCATTCAAGTGGGAAACATTCGGGTGAGATGAGTGTGTGTGTGTATGTGTGTGTGTGCATGTATGTGTGTGTGCACAGCATGCTTGGCTGTGCATGTGTGCGTATGTGCATCTTATGTAGATAGAGTTCATGTGTGTGTATGTGTGTTTGTCGCAGTAGCACATTATTTTGGGGCATGAATTAAGTGTCCCATAGTTGCAGCTTGGGCTTGCTTACAACTAAATTAATAAGGCTAGACCTGATGCTGGCTAACAGTTTCTCCTGAAACTGATGCATTACTCCCAATGTTGTGAAGGTGCAAATGATAGCATGCTACATGTGTTTTTGTTTTTTTTGTTTTTTGTTGTTGTTGTTGTTTGTTTTAGTTTTCGACCATGCTGGGACATGGGCGTGGCATGGGTTGAACCATCCTATAAACAACAACAACAGTAAAAACATGGCTACTCTACTGTAAACAGCAAGTAATTTGTAGTTACCAATCTTCCTCAAATGTCACTCTATCCATAACAACATCTCACCAGGCTAGCAACGCAACATGTTCAGCAAGGAATGTACGCTGTTTAATCAGAATTAACTCGCTGCTGTAAACACTCCGCTACATCTTCAAATGCTTGACTTCTTTGCTTTTACATAGTTACTATGTCCAAAATTGTAATCTCATGTAGTTAAATGAGGTGCACACTGTCACTGCCTTCTGGTAATAGTGGTACAGAGGAGTACACGGTATGGTATTACAGAAAGCTTTATACGCTTTTAAAAAATGGTTGTCTAACTTATAGTACTAGCTACTAAAGATAATGTATCACTTCACTTCCTGTCATTTTTAATAGGGTACACATGTGATGTTTTGAGAAAAGACAATGCATTGAGCATGAGCATTTCATTGTCCCTTTCAGGAATAACCGAAATACTTTCAGTGTCAATCAAGTAGAACAGCAAATCCTGTATGGCGGTATGCTGAGAGTACTTAACACTCTCTCCACTATCTTGCAAGAGATGATTACACACAGTTTATATGGCTATTGATAAAACTAACCAAATTTTGCTGCCGACCAAAACTGAACTTACCTAAGTCTGACTTCCTCGTTCTGGCCTATGGTTGGCTGCAGCTGTGTGGGTTTGGTTTGTGGTCTTCTTATACCTGTTGCAAGAGGGGGTCAAAGGTTATCAAACTATTTGGAATATAGCTACGGTTTGTGCAACAATCTCTAAAAACTGCTGTCAACTGCAGTAAGTAAATAGTATGTCTCGTTGTACAGAAACATAACCTTGTTAGTCTTAAATGCCTCTGCATTTATTAAGGCTATGTGTGTAACTAGCTATGCCCTGAGGATAGAAAACAACAAATGATGACAATGGTGACATAAGCTTACAACATTTGTTTGAGTGAGTTGAGTGTGTATAGTCAAAATACAAGAATTGGCTTTTATGAGATCTGTCAAAATGAAGGTTGCACTTTTCTTAAAAATAATTTTTGTTCATGGTTGTATCCTCCCCCCAAATACCGTCCCCCCTCCCCCCCCCCCCCCCCCCCCCCAAACTAATATCATTAATATTAACTCAGTTATGTTAGTAACAAAAAAACAACAACTCGAACTTCCAAGGATTATGAAAATTATGTCAGTTCGAATTTTACAACATGCTTGAGCCGTGGGAAATATTACAAACTGCGTGGGTCTTGTGTAAATAAAGTGACAACAAATTTTCGTTATAGCAATGTACAAACAAAGTGGTGATCACTTGCGTACTGTTTGTGCTCTCGTGCTCTAAGATGGGGTTAATTGCAAGTATACTGGTCTTTTTTTTTTTTCTAATACAATTGTGAATACAATACTTGATTTATTTAATTGTATTTGAAAATACGACAAGTTACGTTTGCTCGTACATCACATGTATTATCTGGTGTCACACAAACACACACACACACACACACACTAGAAAAAAGTAGCCTCCCACCAATCCAACTCCTTCCTTTTCCCCAGAAATAATACCAGCTGTTATTTTAGGGATTTCCCCATTTTCTCTTTCCTCTCCATTTCCTTTTTGCATTTGCAATGTATGTATTCAAAGTATGCAATCATAGATTTTACAAATACAGAACATAGCTGGTGCAGTTTTTGTCTTGTGACAGAGGGACTTAAAAATCCATTAGGTCCTTCAGGGAGGGATTCTATACGTAAGTGTCCCCCCTCCATTCAGGGCAGGACCTATATGTAGAGTCCCTCCAATTGTGATTAGGAACAGTAGCTTGTCAGGAGATATATGTTCTTCACCATCGATTGCATTGTTAAAAACAGTTGCTATGTCCTAAATTAGTTAGGCAGCCGATCATAAATAATTAGGCGCTGCTTCAGTGGGAACTACTGTAGCGTCATGAGCGCAGCGAGGGCGCTACACTTAGGGCCTGAGGGACCCTAAAAACAGTAGTTAACGACTATGCAGTGTCTAATTAATTTAGAACCTGGCAACAGTTCCTAACAACACAACTGGAGGTACTACATACATACAGTAGAAGCCCTGCCCTGAAGGCGGGGCACTACATATAGAAGAGATTTAAAGTCCCTCTGTCACAATACAAAAACTACAGTAGCTATGTTCCAATAATGGTATTTTCCTCTGGGCAGCACTTAACTATCATCATAGATTCAGAGTGAACTTTGATATTACTATGGATATCAAGTAGATCACTGCCACGATAAACAAGAAAAAAAAGTTTAAAATATAATTAAATTGTCAGAGTAAGATCTCAAGATAAATATTTGTTTGTTTACGAAGAAGGTCCACGGACCGAAACGTTCTCTAACAATTAAACTGTGTTATGTAAAGCTAATTTACTCATTCAAGTAGCAATGAGCCTCTACGATATTGTTTGTATGTGTGGACATACATATGCCATTTTGTACTTTGATCCTCATGTATATGTTCTTTTGAAGGTCAACCTTGTTCCATATAGTTCGCTAAGCAGAATCCTTTGGTTTATCAATCGGAATACATTTAATAGTTTACTCCTTGAATTAGGTTGTCTCTGACACGATCTAAATGTTGCTGTATGCAGTTAAGTCTCCTAGACTTACTAAGTTTATAAAAAAAAATTTCCAAGCCAAGAAGCTGGGGTGAGTGGTTACTATGGTAATGACAAAACCTTTTACCATTTGTAATTTCAAAACTAGGCCTTTTTTATTTATTTTTTTTAATTTTTTAGTCAGAATGGCTTGTTTATATGTGACCGTCTATAGGAAAACCAGGCACAACGCGGCACCTTCGAATTTTTTTTTTTGCACTTACGGAGTTGTCGGCGTCCAGATATTGAGCTCTCCAAGTTTTATCGTCGCAGCTTTAGTCGTTCCTGCTATAATAGACCTAACCGTTCCCTTCCGCAGGCTTGAAACAATACATTTTTAAGAAATCGATCGATCTTTTCTCGATATTAGGCACGCCGCGTTGTGCCCGGTTTTCCCGTAGACGGTCACATATGTATCACTGCTTGTGAAAATTTAAAATTTAAAATGCTTTTTTAATTACTGTGCACATCTTGCTCGCCATTTGTGCTGAAGCACATCACAAGTTAATTCCATGTTGCATGCCTTTTTAAAAATTGACATTCTTTTTTTTTTTTTTTTTTTTTCTTTCTTTCCCTCCAGGTGTTGTCGGACACTGGCACTGAGCTGCTTACCATGTTCCAGATATCCAACATGACTGCTATTGCGTCTAACGTTAACAACTTGGTTACTGCCAGGGCAGCTTATGATAACATCTTTCGGAACACTACGGGAGGAGTCCTACCATTCCAGGTAGATGTGGGAGCAGGGCACATGGTCAACCCTAGACAGGTGGAACTGAAAGTCATCGACGGCAGCTCCGTTATGCCAATGCCGTCAGCAACCGTGAAGCCCGTTGCGGTAACTGTCACGCCATCTTCTTGTCCAAGTGTTCCTGCACAACTTCACACGTTCAGTACCGTCCTCTGTCCCTCTCCTGTGCCATCTGGTACAGGGAAGACCTACTCGCGGGGTTATGTGGCTGGGATAGCATTTGGAATGATCTTGTTGGGCTCAACCACGACTCTACTTGCTATATTTGTAGGCAACTTAATATATTCCAAGCACAAGCAACGGTTTTCTTTGCGTACAGGATATGAGCGTCAAGTCAACACATAGCAAGCAGAAATCTACACTCGCTTGCACTGCAGTACATTGAGTGATACTATGTTTTGATTAAAGGCTGTTCTGTTTATCATCATTAACTTAGCGTCACTGTACAGCTGGGTACTTGCTAGTAATGACATAATTGTTACTTTTAATGCACAGAAGGAGATGTGGGTAACATTTATTAGTATGTATGACAAAAATGTTTAGATCAAGTAGTCCCAGGGTAATGAGTAGTTACATGCTTCCACTTGTTAATTAAGTGGAGGATAGTTTTGGAAATTTCACAGGTTTCCAAGTCAAATTTCGGTTATGTCCTGAAGCTACCGTACGCCATCAAGTTCTCTAGAAAAGTCATTGCTTTCATGAACTAAATTCACGGCGTGAATATCAGCACCTAATGCATGAATCCAGCTGCAAATGATGCAACACATTAACCTCACTCAGTTCGTATACGAGCTAATTTGCACTTGTAACAAAGCTTACTGCAAATATCTGGACTGGAGAAGTATATGCGCGAGTAGTCTCGCGAGCCAGACCTTCCCCGCGTAGCGGTTAGGTAAACGGTCTGGCTCGCGAGACTAATGAACGCCAGACGACGAGCGCGACTTGGAAAATCAAGTGGGTAAAGAATATTCATTTCTAAAAGTATTAAATGACGCAATGTGGGCGTATCCTTCAGCTTGAGTACATTATATTGCATTGGCTGGTTGGTTTAGCTTGCGGAGTTTACGTATGCGGTGAAAGATCGTTTTTAATTTAGTGGGGCTCGATTTGCTTGAATGATGGAACGTCTACTTTACGTGTTCGTGTTGCTCTTCTCCTGTTCTAGCAGCCAGGAGCCACCTGCTTTCCCTGACTTCCCAAACTACTTTCAGGGCTCGGTGGAGTACTTCACTGTAGTGGAAGAATCCAGTTACAAGATGAGTCAAATACGCAGGGTAGCAGAGTGTGTGAGGTTTTAGCATTTGTAAATTCATCTTACAGCTGCACACACACACACACACACACACACACAGTTCTAATTAAGGAAATAATTGGGGGAGTGGAAGTAATTATTGAAAGTGTGTGTGTGTGTGTGTGTGTTTAACTCAAAAATTGTGAATTGGAAGTGTGCAAGTAAAATGGTGTTTCTCTAGAAGCTCGGTGTGATCGAACTTGCTAAAAAATTGTCATTGTACTTCTTGCCACTTAGCAACGTAAGGGTGGACAAGAAGAGTGTGGTTGTACAACACTATTAGTGGTCCTAGTCCTCTAGGCTAAAACCCTTGAAGTAGAGCTACTGCCTCATCCTGCAGGACCTCAGTCTGCAGGTCTAATTATGCCGGTGTAATTAATTTTGTGGTGCCATATACTGTAGTTGCTTTAAAACTTCATCCCTTCATTTCAGTGTAGCTATATTTATAGTGACATGTTTTTCTGTAAACAACAAAACAAGAGTAGAATTTGTTTTAATAAAATTAGAAGTGTAATTACTATATTGCTGTCAGATGATGATGCCATTCCTGTGCTGTGTGGGGAAAGTCCTGACCTTACCTGATGCAACATTGTGGTCATGTGATTCATCCATAGTGTGATATCACAGTCGGTGTGTGCAAAGGAACCCATTCATGTGTCACTTCTTTCTGGCACTGCTTTATATCAGGAGGCATAATTGATTGGAACATTAGGGAGATGTCCCCTAATGCTCTTGAAATATTAGGTTGCTGACACAGCAAAGCCAAAGCCAACCAACAAACCTGACCGACCAACAGTGGCAAGCTGGTTATTCAGGTAGCTTGGTTTGTATGTAGAAGGTGTGGATGCTGATCATTGGCCAGGATTTTCAAACTCTATGGATTTTAAAGATTTATGCCTTCATTTTCCTTAGATATAATGGATTTTAACTTCCTGTCACATGTGTACCTTGGACAGTTAATTGTATTTTTACAAGATGAACACAAAATCTTTCCCCCTAAATGTAACGGATTTTATGAAAAGGCACCTACCAATTCACCCCCACCCCCCCCCTCCTCTCCTCCTGAAATTTCCTATGTGTCTTTTGGATATCCAATACTAATATTTCATTGCACTTACTTTTTCCTGATCTTGCTGTGTGGCTTGTGACAAAAGAATATGGTTGAAGTTTTGAGTTCGAGTCAGCAGTAATGAGTCTCGCTAGGAGTCCACAAATTGAAGTGTAACTTCCAGTCACGTGTGTACCTTGGATATTTTTACAAGATGAACACAAAAAATAGAATAGAGAGAACAATGTAACACAGAATTTTGAGAATAAAAATAATAAATAAAATATAATAAGTCTGATGATTAATGAGAAAGTGACTGTAGGCTGATATGCCCGTTAACAAGTTTAGATACGTTGTTAAATATCCTCTACAGAAATACTGTGTTTTGTTACGTGCACAGGAATGCCACGTATTTGGGTGCTGTTTAATTTGGACCAGTTAAGGTGCTAGAATGGAGCCTTAATTAGCACGAAAATTTATTTGATGTCAACGAATTAGGGGCATGCAGGTATGATATTGGTTAGCCTCATGATGGGAAAGACTTTTAAATAACTGGAAATATTTAGTAAATTAATTAAATGTGTGGGCAAGCAGCTAAGCTTGGTGAAGTTATCTTGATCCCTAAATTGTCACTTCTTTCAGTTGACCTTGTCGTCACTTTGGTAACTGGTCTTTCACCGTTTTATTTTCTACAATTGAGTGACAGTCGTTCTAATCATATCTTGCCTGTTCCATGGCAACTTCGCGTAAGAACGTGTGTAGCATTAGCGTGTGTAGTGAGTGCTTATTTGTGTGAATATATGGTATGTACACGCAATAATGAAGAAATCAGAAGTAAAGACCATGTGAGGATAATGATATTCATACTCCCAGTGTTGCATCACCACACCCTTTCTCCAATAGTAGGTAGTAAAAATCTATCGAGTTGTAAGAGAGAATACACAGTGCAAGGGAGAGATCCATTCAAAAGTGAATCTTTACATTTTTCATTCTAAGCACTCACCCTCGTTCATTTGAGACTTTTAAAGATGTTTTAGTGTTTCTCCCTCAATTTCTGTGTTCATTTGCCACGAGCTAACGACTAAGGATGCATCAGTAATTTTATTATTATTTTCCTCGATGCATTGACACTCCCCTCCTGATGAGCAGCCATTAGTGCATTAGTTCCTGCCAACACGTTTCTTTGCCATACTAATTAACTGATTAATTATTAACTAATTAACCAATTAATTAATTTCTTAATTGATTAATTAATATTATTATTATTTTGGTGTTGTTTTAGGATTATTATGATGGCTCCGCTGGACTAGCTCGTAGTGATATGGCAGCAGACGTACTCGATCCTAATGATAATGGAACTATCATCTCCATTGTCGATCCCAGTCGCAAAGTGAATTATATCATTTATCCAGAATACAAGAACTGCACCGTCAAGCCATTAGAAATTCCTGCTGGGGGAGGTGGCATTATCGTCAACCCGGATGGCTCTTACAAGTTTGGCAGTATCAATCAAATATTCTTCGTGGTCAATTCCTCGCTGTATACGTACACAGGCAACTCCAGTGCCCACGGCGTAGATTTGGACAACTGGTCGTATACCGGCGACATAGATCTTCCCGGTGGTTTGTCCTATCGTAATGTGACGCTCGGCCTTTCGATAGCTCGTTCCGGAACGGCGAGCATCTACGGTGCTAACGAGGACCCAGTCCCGTGGAAGTTGTCCATCGATGGGACGATCTCGTCAGACACCTACAATGTCACCATTTCAACAGTTATTCGCTATTTCGGTTTGTCCTTCACTCGTCCGAGCTTCGACGTTTTTGACGTATCTCTTTGCCTTGAGCTGAAGGACTACATTGCTATAATCATGTCTATTCCGAAGGGACCAAACAACATGGTGGACTTCAGCAGCTTGAATGCAAACTTGAGGAAGAGCATCGTGGACTACACTGGACTGGACCCCATACAAGTGGGGAATATTCAGGTAAAGGGTGGGTAGTGATCGCTCAGTTTAATGAGCAGCTCGTTGGATTATTGGAATTTCGTAGTAGCACTGGGTATAGGGATGTATTTAGTAGTGATAAATTTGGTAGGGATAGATTTGGTAGGGATAGATTTGGTAGGGATAGATTTGGTAGGGATAGATTTGGTAGGGATGTGGTAGTAACCACTCCAACACAGCTGGAGCTCCTTGCCGCACTTGTCCATAATAAGTCACATGTGGATGTAAGTTGGTGCTGAGACTGAACTGCAAGAAATACTTGGTCTCTTTCAAGGTTTAGCATGTAGTTCAAAAGCTGAGGTTCTCATTATGTTTCAAACTCCTCCTGTGTGTATCACTTTCTCTATCTGTTTTGATATCTAATCTCTCATCTCCACTGGTTTATTTGGGGTTGCCTGTGTACTGGTGTTATGTTTATGTGTTTGTACTTCATTTTCTTTCATGGTGAGTATAGCGTAAGCTTGTCAAAAAGTCAACTCCTTCATTTTTTTATAGCTGTTTGTTCAGTTCTACAGCACTAATAACACATTTGGGGGTTTATGATATTTACCATTTCTTTATTATGTCACTGCTCTCTATTTTCATATTAGCAAAAGTCCATAATAAGTCACATGTGGATGTAAGTTTCATATTAGCAAAAGTCCATAGTAAGTCACATGTGGATGTATGTAAGTTGGTGCTGAGACTGAACTGCAAGAAATACTTGGTCTCTTTCAAAGTTTAGCATCTTTTTTTTTTTTTTTTTTGCTTGCCACTGCTGCATTATGGAACATATTGAATGTTTGTTGTTGTTAATGAGGATGGGTGGAGTTTGTCAGTGGTAGGGTTTGTGTAGTAGAGGGGGATTGCATGATGAGTATCATGCTATTTCTAACCACACCCACTTGTGAACCTGCCAAATTAGTGCCAGCTGCTGGAAATTATGTATGTGGCTATATTATTATTATAGATAGTTAATTAGTTGTGTGTATGTGCACTTTTGAACTTTGGAAGCAGCTGGTTTATTGTTTGTTTGTTCACAGTTATGCCTGATTGTAGCAAAGGTCACCTCATCACTTTCTAATTAACTAATTATCACCTCTTATCACTTTCTAATTAACTAATTATCACCTCTTATCACTTTCTAATTAATTAATTATCACCCACTAGAAAGTGGATGAAGTATCCCCAATTACCATAAATGAAAATGAAGTATGAAGCCCATATAGTTTACAAATATTACACCAGTGGACACATCAGACAGACCCCAAATAGTCCAGTGGAGGAGACAGGACTATGTAGCCTTGTTCTTGGATGAATTGGCCAGTCAGTCTTATAGTGAGAACTGGAAAGTTGCTACTGAATTATCTGAGCTGTGGCAGCTAGAACTAGCCAACCTCTCTTACCTGCTCCTCAGTCTCTCAGTATAATAATTTAGCTAGCTGCCACTATAAGCATGCACTTTCAATGATGCCATCACATATACGTTGATACCAGGAGTGGGTGTGTAAAAAACAATGTGATGTCATTGTGCAACCTTTACCCTCAGTGTGAGAGGGTTATAGTAGTCGTCTTGTCTGTCTGTCTGTCTGTCTGTCATGCTCTGATTTGGAAATTACTGGCAATTAGCCGTTGATTTAGGTATCAACTTTCTCAGAAACGATATTAGACTTTTTATTGAGTGGCTCAATGGTTAGGATGTGGAGGTGGTGGTCAATTGTTCGAACCCAATAGGTACCTTATTTCTTTTCTTTTTTCCCCCCTTTGCTTTTCCCATTCAGTTTTCCCATTCAGTTGTGACGATATTTTACCACCTCCACTCGGCTCATGAATTATTCATGGACACATCTCCCATAATCGTTACTGACACACAAGTGTATTAATAGATTACTACTATTACTGTTATTTTATCATCATTATTAGTATTGTTATTATTGTTATTGTTGTTGTGTTGTTTAGATTACTTCCATTAAAGACAAGGAGTTGTTCACGACTCTCCAGTTGTCTAACATCACGTCTGCAGCTAACACTACGACAACTCCACTCACAGCAATGGCCGCGTACAACAAAATTGCTCTCAGCATAGTAAACGGGCAATTTCCCTTTCAGGTTGACATTGGTTACGGGAATATGGTCACGCCCCAAGAAATCACCGTGAGCGAATTTGATGGGAACTTTACGACACCGACTCCAAGCACGACAACGGACCCGCCCCTTCCAGGCTCCAGTGTCACACCCCTTCCATCGGACAGCGTCCCTGGTTCCAGTGAGATGCCGCTTCCTCCTACAACTACAACCGTCACCGTTACTATCACACCATCCGCATGCCCGAGCGTGCCTGCTCAGCCTCCCATGTCCAGCGCCAATCTCTGTCCCTCGCCTGTGGCCCCTCCCTCGACAGGGAAGACTTACTCTCGGGGCTACGTGGCAGGACTGGCCATCGGGATGATCATCTTGGGCGCCGTTGTGGCCATTCTAATTTTATTGACAGCGGTGTTTATTTGCTCGCGATACAAGAGGCTCTCTTTCCGAACTGGATACGAACAACACGTCAACGATTACTAATCTGATTGCACACGCCTCTCGTCACGAGAAAAGAACTTTATGTGGTTATAAACATGGTGTGTATTATTTGTTGATATATGCATTTGTCACGCCCCTCACTTTTGTAGTTGCTATGCTGTGTGTCTGGATTTTACTGGAGTAATTAAAACAATTTGCATTGTGAAACTTCGCGTATGTTGTGACCTCTTCGTTTCCTGTCTTCAAAGATGTTACCATCACATCACCTCTTTGTTGACAGGTGTTTGTCGCCCTGACCCAACAAGATCTTGACTTGCCTCCATCTTTTAACGTCTTGAGCAGCTACCTTTTAGTAGTAGTTTCTTGTTTAAAAAAATAAAACATTTACAACTTGATGTTGCCAATTCCCCCCCCCCCCCCCCCCCCCGACAGCGGACGGGAATTGGCCTAGTAGAACAAAATTTGGAGAATAATAGGTAGTAAAAATTAGAATAACCTGTGCTTGTGATCACAATATAGAAGGTGTGTACTACTGTACACATATTTAAATATTCACATCATTGTCAATTGTCATTTCACTCCCACTCAGTATCTCCATATTCTGTGAGCATGGCTCGAAACACGAGAGTGGGAGGCTGATCTGCAGGTGTGATATCCCTTACCTACAACCATGTGTGAAGTCAGCACATGATTATTTTGAGGGGGGAAGTGGCGAGGATCAATGATATGTGCATGCTTGTGTGCTATACATACATATAAGTTATACTACAATGGTTATTAATGATATTCACGATTGGAGTGGTGTATATTATAATGATGATGTATGTTGTAATGTTAAAAAAAAAGAAGCCTAACGTACAGTTGGCTGCTTATACAAATAGTGAGAGACCTGTATTCATGATTAAATAATGAAACATGGTGTTAGTGTGTGTGTGTGTGTGCATTTTTCATACTTGGACGGAAGACTCGTGTGAAACCTCCGATAATGAATTCTCTGATGAGCTAATTACCTGTATTTAGTGACAGTCCAGCTTTGATTAGGTTCTTGACATTGGGTAAGGTGTAAAATTCAAGACTGTTTCTCTAGAAACAGCAGTGATCCAGGTGGGATTTCGGGTGCCCCACACCACTTGCTGTAAAGAATGGCTTGTTCTCCAGCGAGTTCTAAGCCTGGCTTCAAGAGCTTGGCTTGCAAGGCTCGAGGCACCTTTTTAATGCACAGGTATCCTGGATCTGCCAGATATGCATAACTGCCTAGCAGCAGCAAGTGAATGTGCATTTTAGTGTGTGTGTGTGTGTGCACATTTAATATCATTCAGTCATTCTCGGCTGAAATAATTACAATAATAGGAAATTTTCTCTCTTTAACAGCCAGTTGACCCTTGAAGAGGACTTCGGTAAGAAGTCGAAATGTTGGGTTAAGTTATAATTAAAAATATTGGCTGTTAAAAAGAGAAAAAATTCCTATTATTATTTAATATCATGTGCATTGGCACATTGTTTGAAAACAAACAAACAAACTTATCATCAATCAGAAACAAAGTATGCAATTGTATGCGATGTTCATTCTTGGAACTTTTCGCAGTTTTTATTGCATATTGGTGTAATTGTATTTGTGAGCTTTTTTTTTTAGTGCAAGCGTGGACTGTTGACATTTAGCTATACCTATGCACCATGTAGAGAAGATAATGTATTATTACAATAGTTAATGATATTCACGAGAAGCTTCATGTGCAATGCCAAAAAAGGAATCCATGTTACATGCTGTGATTAACGAGAAAAACAGTCCTGAACACATATAATTAAAAAATTAAAACATTGTGTGTATGTGTGTGTGTATGTGAGTGTGTGTGTGTGTGTGTGTGAGTGAATGTGTGGTGGCTCTGCCTCCAACCAGTCTCACTAGTCCACCCAGCTGTGATTAGTTTAACCTTGGCACCTCTTTTTTGAGAACCATTCTTAGCTATGTTTAGTACTATAACCAATATCTTTTCTCAAGTTGTTGTACGAACATGCTTCTGATTCATTGTGTTGCGCAAGCCCAACATAGTTTCCCATGTGGTACGGTATTGCCTTTGCTTCATGATCCTTGGCATTTCTCGTGTGGTACTGATCGTTGTGTCATATATTATAATTGTGATGTTCTTGCCACAATATCACAATAGCTCAGTTCACTTCTGGTTATGTAGCTGATAGCAAGTATGCCTGGTGGTGATTCCATCTTAGATCACTACGAGGCGAGGAGTAACTCAGATGGCAGTCTGCCATCTCGGCACAACCACAACATCGTTCTATTGCATCTGCGGTGCACCATCTGAACCTATTCAATTTCTTTGAAGCTCCATTAATTCTAATGGAACATCAAAGCAGCTGCACCATTTTAATCAATTCTGTGGTCTTGAGTTTAATCCATCTTAATTACAATAATTGTTTGAACTGTAATTCAGCCAAATAGTTTGCTCCAACAGACAACAAAATCAGTACTATTACTACCAAGATTAAAATTTGTCCCTTTCGTGTATGTGGCTATTTCTTTCGACAGAAATTGAATATCATTTGAATCCAACTCATTCCTGCTGAGGTCTAGAGTAATTGGGGGCAGTGTGTTAGTACCTCACTTAAAAAAAATTGCACCTTGAACTTTGTGAAGCCTGACTCTATTCAGCGCCAAATAAATTAGCTGCTCAAGTTTAGCACTTTTGAAGCATCCCAAAATCTAACATATTTCTTTAATCTTCAATAATTTAACTTAGAGGGAGAAATTTAATTACATTTGTTTGTGGTCATGTATTGACATTCCGTTTGAGGTCATTTGTCACCGCCTCCTCTTTGTCTTGTCCAATATTATACTCATTTAATTATTTGAGTGTATGAAAAGCCAGTGAATAGTATTCTTACTTGGTGGCAATAGTGTTAATTCTCACTCAAAGTCTAACAAGTGGCAGACTGCCATGTTGCACACTTGCTTACCGAAATTCACATGTGGCAAGTATTGAACGATGGTTGCTAGGATATCATGTGATGTTAAAGCATTGCAGCCATACAAATAGATTTATGGGAGAAACAGCCCACTTTGAGCACACCATCAATTTTTTTTTGTTACCATAACAAAGTACCTTACTTACTGATCCTACCACACATTCCTACGCGATTTCGTTGGCGAGGTACGGCCGTTTAATAGGATGGATACTCCTCGGTTAGGACGTTAACTCTACACCCTGCTTAACTCAAACGTGACAAAGTTACGATTTATTCACCTTGGAAGTGTAACTAGTAGATTCGTTTCTTGCTACTAGATGGTTAGAATATTCTAGTTTGATGAACTTTTAGTGTCAATCTATTTCTTTTTTATTTTGACTCTGAAAGAGTCTTCAATCAGTTCAAAATAGCGCAAGCTCAAATTTAACATTCTCACGAGATATAACTCCTGACTATAATATTCATACCTAGCTAGCTAATTGCTTAAAGTGAGCCACTTACACAAATTGATCAAATTCTTATATGATATTACACTGAAGCAGACAATATGTATAGCTACCCTATCTAGCTGTTCAACAACAACTTAAATTATTGATTATTCGTAGTCTAATGGCCACTCAGACTTGGAATTCAGCATAACATGAATTCAGTGAATTCCATTTCATCATGAAATATATAGCACAATAAAGATATTGAATAACTTCTAGCTAGCTATTTCCAGGAATTGACAAAAAAAAAGCTATTTTATAATAAATAAGAAAACACTATACAGCCAATGAGAATTGGCTATAGCGATTCTGAATATAACAAAATGTTTGAGTAATAGTGCAAGTTTGAGAATAAGTAGAGGAAAGTACATAATGCGGCTGGCCCCAAGAATTATTCTAGTATTATTTTATGAATATTAAAGCATTATTTGTTTTCTAAACTGTTTTATTAAAATATAGCTTAAAACTTTGGTATTCCATTTTAGTACAAGAGTTGGGTTTAAGTTAGTTAATGATTATTTCTTCAATTTTGTTTGGGACCAAGGATTTTAGTACAAATAGCTAAGAGCTTTTCTTTCTTTAAGAGGTGATAAACAATAATTTTTCCACTGGAGGGCTCAAATGGAAATTTTGCTCATTAGACAGTATGCTATCAGAGTTTCCATTGTGGTTTAGCTTTTTTTTTTTTAAATTGTAATTTCACAGTTAGATTTAGCTAGTTTGTACTAAAACTATTATATCCACAAGCCATTGCTAGCTATTATTTTATTAAAGTAATAGCTGGCTAAGTGGTTGGAATAGTTTGGAAAAAAGATAGTTCTGATTATTAAGTTTCAATTTTATAACCAATAGCTAAGTTTAATTTTTTTATAGTTATGAATGTTTTAGCTAACTATGGCTAGTAGTTATTTACCTAAAAAGCTGGATACTTTTCTCTTAAAATGACTGGAAAATTTAGCTTTTAGAAGGAACCATGAAGAAAGTTGTACAAAGTAGCTATGAGGTGAATATGGACTCGTACAGCTGATCTATCATGATGTTTATTTTGTATATATGTGGCTGTGAGTGAGCAAGTTTCACAGCAAACCGCTGCAAATAGCTAGCTAGCTATTTTAGTTATGCTCCAATACAATTATAGATGCAAGTAATAAAATATACTTACATGTATTTATATTTTAGAATTTAGGGACAATGTACAAGCATTATGTTGTTTGTGTGTGTGTGTGTGTGTGCGTGAGAGAGAATTAGGAAAAATATTGCTGGGAGAATTTGAAGAAAAATTCGTCTTACTGATTGCCCCAGCTTCCTTTTCAGTAGCTAGTTACTGTAGATAAAACAGCAAAACTGTTTGGTGTAAACGATTTGTATTCTTTCTTACACTTGACCTTTCAAGAGTTTCTCACTGCATATCACATATGCACATGTCCAATAGAAGAACAACAGAAAATAATAGTAAAATATGCCAATTATAAGGAGATGCTCAATGTATGGAAGTTTTATTGTGGATGTAGCATATTTGATAACCACAGTGAGAGCTTAAATCTAATTATGACATCCAAGCATTCCAATGACTTGTATAGAATGCAGTGTGCCTTTGAGTCACAACAACAAACAGTTTGTGATTCTATATTGGAGGCCAAGATTTTAGAATTTAATGACCATACATTTTTACCACCTGACTGGCATGCATTATCCTACACTTGCAATGAATCTTCTAAGGCTGTCACCAGATTAGTATTCAACAAGTGTAATCTAGATGAAGCTGAAGCTCAAATATTCATAACAAAAACCAGACAGGACAAAATAGATGGCATTGGATCACTTAGCTTCTTTCCCAAGACTTTAGCAAAGGGCACCTTGACGTTTTCCAACTATTTCAAGTAAATTCCAGTTCCTTACAGAAATTGGCTTGGAAAATACGGAGATAGGAGAAGAAGAAATAATAATATTAAATGATCAACCCACACTGTCATGTCTGAGGTACCTAGGAATTTATATGCCTCTTAGAACAAGTATGATAAGACTCAAGTCGGATGATCAGTTACTAAAAGAAATGTCATTGAAAATGTCATCTCTTGAAGAAATACGGTATAGCTACAATGTACGTAGTAGCTACAATGTACGTAGTAATGAAACTCATCAAAAATGTCTTTTTCTTCTTTTGAACCATTTCAAGTGCAAAATCAAGCCACTTAGTGAGATTACAATCGGTATTTTAAGTAATTTAACATTTGAGCTATCGCAGGTGCCAAAATTCCTAGATATTCCTCACTTAGTCCTTGTGAACTGTGACTTATGCGATTCAAGCTTAGACACTCTACAGAATCTAGTTCATGAAAACTTGCAAGTACTTCAATTAGATTGTAATAAAATCACTAGTAGGGGAACAACAGCATTGTCTCAACTTATAGAGAAGTGCACTAACCTAACCCACTTGTCTCTGTCATTTAACCTGATTGGTAGTGATGGTGCCATTACTATATCTAATTCACTGTTACCTTCTAAATTACTAGAGTTAGATTTATAAGGAAATAATGTTGGGGATGAAGGAGCACTTGCTCTAGCTGAGGCTGCTGATAAAATGCAAGACAATTTTATACTAAAACTAGCCAATAGCCACATTTCCCATGAAACTTTTGAAAGGATACAAAAGCTCAGCAATTCAGTAGAAATAAAAGAGGAAAGTTCAATTCATGTTTCAAATTACGTTAATTTGTCTCATCCCTCATCGGCACAAAGAGTGATGCCCTGTTTTAAGAACTTATTAACAGTAAACTTCAGTGGTAGAAGAATATCTATGTCAGCCTTAGAAGAATTAGTTAATGGTCTAGAACACTGCAGATGCCTGCACACTTTAAATCTCAGTCGCTGCAGTTTGAGTAAGATAGGTGCCTCTTTTGGCAAAGTTCAGAACTTTACTAATTCAAGGAGTTTAAATTCTTTGAATGAGGATAGTTCCACATATTCTTTTGAGGATCGTATATTTAGTAAAAGCTTGAAGGTACTTGACCTCAGTTACAATAATCTCTACAATGATGGCATAGAGTGTGTGGCATATTACTTTAGAAACATCCAGATATAAATATTGAATTTGAGTAATAGTGAAATAGGAGCCTCCGGTGCAGCTGCATTGGCAACATGGCTTAGAATAGGCAAGAGAAATAGAAATGGATCGGACGGCAAGTCATATGCAGATGAAGGTCACCAGTGAAGCAGTAGCTTGTTGGAACTGAATCTAAGTGGCAATAAAATAGGCGATAAAGGGGCAGCTACATTAGGCTATGGATTGAAGCTTTGCCAAAACTTAAAATCTTTAAATCTGAACTATACCGAAATTTCATATGCTATTGAAATTTTACTAATGGGATTAAAGGAATGCTATGCATTACAAAGCCTGAATTTAAATGGTAACTACTTTCCGTTACATACTGAACAACTGTGGGGACTTCCAAAGTCAATTCAACATCTGAGCTTAAACAATGTCAGTTCTAGGGAAACGACAAATACAGCTCGAGTTCTGCTCCAAGGATTAAATAGTTACTGTAACTTGAAAACTTTAAACCTGGAGAACATTCGTATCGATTCTGATGTTGATGAAGTTAGAGCATCAGGCGAAAATCTAAAATTAGATGCAAAATTAGTAGAATTGAGAATTGGGAATAATGCTAAAATTTGTGGCATAGCCCAGGTGTTAATTGAAAATAATCATGAACTAAAAACATTACATTTTCAAAAGAATACTGTGGATTTGAAATTCCTGGGACTTTTGGTTGAGAACATGAGACATTTTCAACTGGTTGACTTAAATCTTAGTAGCATTGAACTACACAAAGTTTGTGGTGCCGGATTGCTGAGTGAAGGGTTGAAACATTGCCCTCAGATAAAGATTTTAAATCTCAGTTCCAACAAACTGGACTCAAATGATTTTCAGTTACTGTCTGAGGGAATACTAACCTGCAAACATTTGGTAAAGCTCAACTTGAGTGACAACAACATGGACTCTGAGGGGGCAACATGTTTGGCTAAAGGCATTAACTGTTTCTGTGAAATTAAATCTATTTATATTGAGAAGAATAACATTGGCTCAAATGGAGCAGCTGCAATGATGGAGGCTCTGAAAAATAGTATCTATTTGGAATGTGTACAGTTACAGTTTAATAGTATAGGTCCAGAGGGAGCATCAGCAGTAGCAGATTGGATTACTAGCACCTCAAAAAGGTATCCAAGACAAAATTCCTGTTTCCTAAGGACATTAAATCTTGCTGGTAATCAGATACACACGAATGGTACTGCAGTTCTAGCAGGTGCTCTACAATTCTGTAAAAATCTACATTTTCTGGATATGTCAAAAAATAAGATAGATCCTGAATCTGCTGATGGTCTTGCACGTGGGTTGCAAAGATGCACACAGTTACATATTCTCCGTCTAGACTACAACAACTTTGATGGAAAAGGTGCTATTATTCTGGCAGAAGGTCTGAAATATTGCCAATCTCTGAAAACTTTGTCACTTTCGGGCAACAAAATTGGAACTAATGATGCAGCAGGTATGGCTGAGAGACTGAAACATATTACTATCAAGAATTTATATCTGAAAGACAATAATATAGACAGCCAACATGAATTAGTCGATGAATTGCCGCATTGCAATATCTACACTGACTTAGGCCTTACGAATAAAGAAATAGGAAGAGAAGACCACTGGCAAGAGAACATAGAGGAACATTTAACAGCAGTACAATCGAGACTCTCAGAACTGGCCGAACTCAAGTCCAATCCTCCAGAAGAACACATCAAGAGATGGCAAAAAGAAATCATTAAAAGTTATATTTTGACCAGAAAAAAAGAATCTCTTAGATATTTATTCTCGCAAACCTGAAATCAGTAAAGACTTATGGCCTCCAGTTGGTAATTCGACTTTTATTACACTCGCCCTAATAAATGAAGACAGGAGTATAAATAAAATTCACGATGATTCAGTTAGAGGAGATATGGATGATATCTTAAGAGAGAAAAATGTCGGTGAGCATGAATTATATTTTCAAAAATATGAAGATGGAGCACTTGTTTTAATTGAAGGACGGCCAGGTAGTGGTAAATCTACTCTTACCCGTAAACTTAGCAAAGACCCGACATTTTGACGGGCGCTAATTTTGTGTTCTTGATATCTCTTAGAATCCTAACTGCTTCTCGCGATATTACTCTTTCTCTTATCCTAGAACCGTTTTATAGCAGTCCTGACAAGCGAGATAAGCTAGTTCAGTGGAGTAAGAACATGAAAATGATTGGGGGGGCCGAACTTCGTGGCCATTATGTAGTATTTATTTTTTTATTTTTGATGTTAGTAAATTGTGAAATATAATATACAAGTGTAAATATATGACCAGTTATAAAAACACAGTTATACATGGGTCTGGATTTAAAAATTTCCAAAGAAATTCTTCCTTCTTTCACATACTGAAACAAATTCCCTCGCTACATGGACCAGGTCCAGCTCATCAGTTTTTTCATGATGCATATGTAGAAGCATGCAATGATTTAATCTCTCCTGTGTCATGGTGTTGCGTAGATATGTTTTAATTCTCTTCAGAGCTGAGAAACTACGTTCAGCTGAGGCAGTAGTGACTGGAATAGTAAGATAAAGTCTTAATAGAGTATGGATTTCTGTGAAAATAGTTTTGAGGCAAGGTTGGTTGTTGAAAATATCGCAAAGTGTATTTACTCTAGTCACCTGCTTGATTGCAATATTGTCCAAATGTGCTGATCTCACCACATCTTGAAGTGCTTCTAAATGAATGATGAGTTTATCCATGTCTATATCATTCTTATACAGCTTCTTAAATCTTGGAGAGAGAGATATGTTTTTTCCATTTGCACTATCGATCAATAATGCCTCAACACTTCTTATGAAAAGAAAATTTTCTTGTTGAAATCTTCTATGAAGATCTCCCTTGACAGTATCAATCGCTTCAAAATATTCTTTTCGATAATATTCTTCTACGGAACTGAAGGAATGCTGTGGTGCTCCATCATCCAATCTTCTTGGCACTTGCCTTTGTCTTGCAAGAACAGGAGGATCACAAGAAACTTTGGATGACTTTAATACTACAGTATCATAAAAGTGTTTAAATTTGACGTCTGTTCGAAGCCTTTCAAGGGATTTAATACACAAGTCTACAGCCAAAAAGCAGTCATCAACATTAGTCTCTTTAGCTTGAAGGTTGATTGAAAGTTGTTCAATCATGCTGAATATTAATATTGAAAGTTCTAATCCAAAATACGTGGAAAATTTATCCATGAGTGATAGCATTCCATTTGCTCGCCTAGAGCAATCATCCATGCCTTGTGAAGAAATCTCCATCGTTTCTCTTAAGGGTACATAATTGTCAATTATAGCTTGCATAGCTCCAGTTCGTGCTGTCCATCTTGTAGGACACAAAGACTTTACTTTTGAAGCATTACTAGATAATTCCTGCTGTTGTTTAACTTTCTCCAGAACAACTTCCCTTTTTGGTGATAATTTTATTAATTGGATCATGTCCATAGCAAAATTGAGTCCTTCTTTGATAGACTTGACTTTGTGAGCTACTTGCTGTACACTCAGATTAATGCAGTGAGCCAAACAATGCACAGGTATAGCTGAAGGGAAATTATCTTCAAATCTTCTACCCACACCTGTCAAATGACCTTGAAAATTGCTGGCCCCATCATAACCTTGACCTCTGCAATTTTCAAACTGTAGACCTAAAGCAAGTAAGGCATTCTTCAATGCCATATAAATGGTCTGAGCTGTGGTGTTTTCAAGTTGAACTAATCCCACAGCATCTTCGTGCACTTCGTAAGAATCAGACACCCATCTAATACAAATGATCAACTGTTCTCTATTTGAGACATCTCTAGTTTCATCTGCAAGCAGAGAAAAAAGACGTTGGGGCTGTATGTCATTCAACAGAGAATGCAACACTTTGTTGGCCATAATTTTTATTTGCTCATTTACTATTAAAGGTGATTGGTACTTGCATTCATTTACCCAAGCTGATTCTGCTGCTACCTGGTCAAGGATTACTGATAAATTGGAGCCCCCAGCATGGTCATTCCGGATGGGAATGCCTTGACGTAACAAACTACGCAGCACACGGAGTTGTTTAAGCAAACTTTCTCTCCTCTTTTTGGTAATTTCATCAGATTGCTTTCGAAGCTGATGGCCAATGGGTTTACTTTTAGATGCATTAAAAGCAAAAAGAGCATCTCTGTGAGCATGTGAGAGTTCATGTGCTTTAAACCGATCTAGAGCTTTTTTCCAATTACAAAATCCTTCTTCCGAAAATGCTCGCTCAGCCTTATTACTGGTAATAGCATGAGAAAATTTAGCATATTTACAATAATAGCAAAAAGCCTTCAAAGATACTCGACACAAGTGAAGCCAAGGGTAAGTTTTATACCATACAGCCATGAAACATCTGTTGTGAGTATTTTTACCTGTACCATAGCTTCGCTGTGTTTTTGCCAGAATATAAGAATCAGTAGGTTGAGAAATTTCAGAGGTTGAGCTACAACAGAAACAGCTTTCAATAATTTGGTCTGAATTTTGGTTAGATGGCATTGAGGCTACAGACTGCACTGGTGTATCTTCATATTGTATTGATGTAGTTTCAAATACAGGTGTACCTTCACACTGCTCAGGAGCTTCAGACTGCCCTGGAGGTGTACATTCACTTTGCACTACTGCAGCCTCATATTGTGTTGACATATCTTCACAGTGCATTGATATAGCATCAGACTGCCCAGGTGTTGCTTCACGCTGCATTGGTGTACCTCCACATTGTACTGTTGTAGCTTTAGACTGAGATGATTTAGCTTCAGATTGCAAGGTAGTAGACTCTGACTCCGTAAGTTCAAATCTTAAATCACTGCATTTAGATTTATTTTGAGTTGGTTGCTCAGAACCTAAACACATACACTTTGTAAAGCCATTCACTAGTAGACACTGAAAACTTACTCTGTGGTTTAAGAGGCCCCTTGGAAACAAAAAACGATTTCATAGTCAGCTGATTTGATTGCAATTTGATTCTTTTAGCAGCCGCCATTATAGCACAGAAAGAAGACTTTACAGACTAATCTTATGCAGGTTTAGAGTAGCACAAATAATGACGATACTAGCAGATTTTTTTTTTATGACCCACATAAAACAATTGAATAGAAGTGCAAAACAGATATCCTATAGATATTTTTATTGAGGTAATTTTATGAATAGAATTGAATAGAAGTGCAGATAGATCAGGTGGAGGGAATACAGCAAGTGCATGAGAGGGAACATTAATTAAAAATAGCCAATACATTATTAAGGAAAGATTGAAGGGGGGGCCGGGCCCCCCTCCTCTGCAGCATTGGGGGGCCAAGGCCCCCCCGGCCCCCCCGGTTCTTACTCCCCTGAGTTTGTACGATAGAGAAAGAGAATGGCAGAGGCTGCTGTTTTATTGTTGATGGTTTAGATGAGTACAAGCATAGAGATAAGGAAGATAATTGCATTCATCGGCTAGTACACAAAAAATACCTTCCAAATGCTATGATCATTGTAGCTTCACGTCCTGTAGGATCTGTCAACTTACGATGTGATGGCGATATTATAGTATCAAAGCGTATAGAAGTGCACAGCTTCTCTAGAAAATCTATTTTTAGTTACATTGATTCATATTATTCACCAGACGTACAAACACCCAAAAAATTAAAAGACTATTTGTTATCACATGTAAACCTATTACACATGTGCTATTTGCCCATGCATGCTGCCATGATATGTTTCATCTACCAACAGCCTATTGAACGCATTCCAGTAACTGATACTAAAATGTATGAACGTTTTATGCTTTTGACTATTAACCGCAAATTAAAGCGTGATAAGATCGCCAAGGTATATGGCTCATTGAGTAATCTAGATGGAGTTATATTAGATTTGTTCGTTAAAGTTTTGAAGCTGGCATTTGAGATGACAGTAGAGTCAAAACAAACAATTGTTATGGAATATAGCGAATCCGATCTCCCTGAAAATTATGATGTCCATTATTTGGGCTTAGTCACAACAGATGAAACAGCTGAGCTCATTGGCATGCAAAACTTTTGCTCTTTTTTACATTTGACCTTCCAAGAGTTTCTCGCAGCATGTCATATACAAATGTGTCCTACGGAGAAGCAGCTTGAAATAATCAGAAAGAATGTTAATAATGAAGAAATGCTTATGGTATGGAAGTTTTTTTGTGGATCCAATACTTTCAACTCTTGTAGCACCAACGCACTGGAAATCATGAAATCGAAACATTTAAATGATTTATATAGGATACAGTGTGCATTTGAGTCACAGCAAAGCATCGTTTGTGACTCCATATTTGTAGGCCGTGATATCAGGTCTCTGGAATTTTAATAATCAAGTTTTTTTACCAACTGACTGGAATGCACTAGACTACTTGTGCAATGAAACCTCAACTACCGGCATCGCCTTGATATTCAATGGCTGCACCTTTGATGAAAATGGAGCTCAGATATTAATAGATAAAATTAAGAGTGCTGAAGTTTACAAAGCAACTTCTCTTAGCTTTTCTGTCAAAAGTCATAAAGAAGGGCAGATAGAGGCTATCATGCTATTACTAAAACGATTCCATTTCTTAAACGAACTTTGCTTGAAGAACGTTGAATTAGGACCAGAACAGATTGAATTATTAACAGATGATATAAAACTACCAAATCTCAAGTATTTAGGAATTCGCATGCCAATCAAGGAAGCAGAATATTCTAGACAATGCAGATGTAAAGATTTGTTAGATAAGTTGTCATTTGGCAGTTCTAACTTGGAAGAAGTAAGATATATTTATAATGAGTTTAGTTCTGAAAGTCACAAGAAGTGTTTTATTCACTTGTTAAATTCCTTCAATTGCAAAATTAAGCCCGTTTGTGATATTCCTGAGAGTATTTTAAGCAATATAGATATTGATTTGTCTTTGGTCCCCGACTTCCTCAAAATTCCAAACTTGATACTTGTGAACTGCGATTTAGTTGATTCTGATTTGAAATATCTAATGAATGCAGATGTTATAAGAAACTTGGAATCACTTCAATTGGATTTTAATCAAATAACATGTTCTGGGGCAATTGCTGTATCTCAAATTATACAAAAGTGCACTAAATTAACCCACTTGTCTCTGTCATGCAACATGATAGGCAATGATGGAGCCATGGCTATTTCTGGTTCGCTGTTACCTCCTAAATTACAGGAGTTAGATTTGGAGGGGAATTGCTTTGGGGATGAAGCAGCCCTAGCTTTAGCCAAGATTTCATGTGAAATGTGTGACAATTTTAAACTAAAATTGAATAATTGTCATATTTTGAGAGGAACTATGAACAAGTTACAAGAATTGTATCACAAAGTTAAAATAGACAACAAAAACAGTGTATTAAAACTCGTTAGTTTGTCCCATCCAGATTCTATTAAAAGAGCCATACATCGCCATGGTAACATGCTAACACTAAATCTTAGTGACAGAAGGTTTAGTGATTCAGCAACTGAGGCACTAGCTCAAGGAATCCTACATTGCCACTTTTTAAGAACTTTAAATCTTAGCAACTGTGATTTGAAGAAAATTAATGACTTGTTTAGGAACATTAGATTCTGCTCTAATCTGAGAATTCTTGACTTGAGTAGGAATAGGCTCGAATGTGAAGGAGTAGAAAGCTTGGCCTATCACTTGAAAGACATTCAACTTGAAATCTTAAATTTAAGTGATACCAGTATTGGTAGTCAAGGTGCTGCTGGCCTAGCAAGATGGTTAAGAATAGGCAAGAGATTATTCAAATATAAGACTGACAGTGCAGACGCCAAATATGAAGAATTTCTTCAGAAACATTTGAATGACCACATTGAGAGGAACGGATGCGATGGTAAATCATACGCAAGACAAGGACACAAGTGGTATGGCAGTTTGCTAGATGTAAACTTGAGTGGCAATAGTATATGCTGTGAAGGTGCAGCTGCTTTAAGTACTGGATTGAAGTATTGCTATAAGCTAGAGGTTCTGAGTCTACAGAAAAATATAATAATGCAGGATGGTTGTGAAGTCTTGTTTAAAGGGCTAAAAGGATGCACTTTATTAAAGAACCTAAAGTTGGACAGTAATCAACTGTCAAATATTGGTGAATCATTTTGGACGCTGGAGAGGTCAATTCACTTGCAAGAGTTGAGCTTAAACAACAATTGTATTGAGGAACTTACTGTTAATGAAGCTCAAATTTTACTCCAAGGATTGGGTAGTTGCACTAACTTAAAAATTCTATACTTAAAGAATAACAAAATCGGCTTAAACGGAGCCAGGGCATTGCAACAAGCCATGAAGTCCTTGACAACATTAGAGGAAGTAAGAGTTGGAAATGTTGGCAGATATTCTGGATATATCATGAAAGGAATTAAAAATAGTCACAAGCTTAAATCATTACATATTCAAGACAATATTATAGACTTGGGTTGTTTCAAGCTGTTGGCAAAGAGTGTGAAACATGATCAACTAGTACATTTGAAACTTCGCAACACCGGAATTCATAAAGTTCAGGGAGCTAAACTATTAAGTGAAGGGTTGAAACACTGCCCCAAAATACAGTCACTAGATCTAAGCAGAAACAATTTAGACTCATGTGACCTCCAGATTTTATCAGTGGGAATAACAGTGTGCCGAGATTTGATGAATCTTGATCTCAGTACAAACAATATTGACTCTGATGGAATAATACAGTTAGCTGAAAGCTTGAACTATTTTACCAATCTCAAATCGATTAGTCTTAAAAGCAACAAAATTGGTTCAGATGGAGCAATTGCGCTGATGAAGTCCATAGTGAATTGCATTGAGTTGGAGCACTTGCAGTTTCAGTGTAACAGTATAGGTCCAGATGGTGCAGTAGCAATTGCTCAATGGGTATCAAGCACATCGAAGAGACGACCGGATCAGAATTCCACCTTGTTAGTACTGAATCTTGCTTTGAATTCTATAAAAAGAAAAGGTGCTGTGGAAATAGCCAAAGTGTTAACATTATGCAAAAATCTCAGTTTTTTTAGCATATCAGGAAATAATATTGACTTTAAAGCTTCTGATCCTCTTGCAAATGGACTAAAAAATTGTCAACAATTACACACTCTATTTCTTAACAATAATAATTTTGGTGATGAGGGCGTCACTTTACTTGGGGAAGGTCTAAAACATTGTCAAAAACTGAAAAAACTGTCACTTTCATTCACCGGAATTCGAAAAGAAGGGACTGTGATTGATTGCATAAAATATAATCGTAGCCTACGATACATATATATTGAAGAAAGCCTATCGTATGAAAGAGCATCTGAATTTGTATTGCCTCAATGCAGTGTTTGTACTAATGATTATGGGCTTGTGTGCATGAAAAATAAACAATAGATAATGTTTGATGACAACTGCTGCATTCTAAAGAACTCAAAATATACTACTGGCATTATCTTTGCCGAATAGGAATCTCTATAGGCATAATAATTCAACACCCTTAGGTATGTATAAACTAGTAATGTAGCTATGGGTAGTTATAATACAATAGATATTTGACTTCAAAATTTTTGAACTACAAACAGCATTCATTTTAATAGTTGAACATTAAATTTAAATACTAAATTATTAAATATCATTCGCTGTGTCATGATTGCTATTTTATCTTTTCTTTTCTTTTACAGAAAGCTGCAGCAGACAAGACTAGATATAACTATTATTGAGATAAAGCAAAAATTGAAAAATAAATGTAAGTTAACATTCCCTGAGTGAGTGTTCATACAATTGTATTTGTTTATGTAATAGTATTTTGTTTATATCATTATATTTGTTTATATCATTGTATTTGTTTATATCATTGTATTTGTTTGTTGTTGTGATTTTATAGCTTAAACAGCAGAAGAATACAGAAAAATTCATGAGAGATTCTAAAAAGCAAGTCACACAGAAGCCACAATATCCTGAACAGAATCATCAAAAACATGAAGCCAGTTACAATCACATTATATTTTCATTATAACATTTATCATTCTATATTGTACTTCAAATTTTCAAGCTGATTACTATTTTCAAATTTTAATTTCAACTTTCACTATTCATGAGAATGTTGGGCCTAGCTAGTGAGTGTCACAGAAGAAAAATAAATCTCACCCAAATCCAGAACAAAACAGAATTTCACACATTAGTGACGCTTGAAAAACTCTTAGCTAACAAAATATTTATTATTAGCTATATAATTTATACACAATGTTGGCAAAACTTGAGTTGTCCTATCCTTGCCTACTGTAGCTAATACACACTAATTCAACATCTGAATCATTGACAATTACTATAATATAGTAATAATTATATTATTATATTATTGTACAATTTCTGTTTTGAAATGAATGGAATGCGTATGATGTTTCCTCCATAGTGAGTAATGAACCCAAATGCTACAGCATTCTCCACCAAAGACTAGCTATAATTGCTAAGCGTGTGGGTACAGCGCTCACCTCAAACTTAATTATCATATCTCTGAAGTAAGTTACACTAATTGCCCGCAATGGTCTACTAGGCTGGAGCCTCTCAAAGTTTGAAGAGGGATCGTGCCACAAAATTTTGCTGTAGGATAACCCTTTCAATAACAATTGTAATAGTTGTGGCATCATTCAGGGATAACAATAATCCATACTTGTTTTACAGGTCACATCAAATGACACTTGGTAACTTTGATTCAACTAAAGTACAAATTTGTTTATTATATTAAATTGGTATTATTATATTAAATTGGTAAAATTTTCTGTGGGACAATCCTTTCAATAACAATTGTAGCTAATAGTTGTGGGCATCATTCAGGGATAACAATAATCCATAATTGTTTTACAGGTCACATCAAATGACACTTGGTGACTTTGATTCAACTACAGTACAAAGTTTGTTTGTGAGTTTGAAAATCGTTTACGTTCCTGACTTTACTTCTACCCTCCCACCCCCCCCCCCCATATTGAAGAGCTTAAGCCACTTATGCTATAGCTATGCAATTGTATTAAATTGGTAAGGTCACAGATATCATGGACCAAAGTAGCCATGAGGAATGGCATCATTATGAACAATGTAATATCAACTCAACAAAATTCATATGTAGTAGGACATGTGACAATGAATATAGTTAGTAGAGAGAATAAGGGTATTCAGAGGTCATGTGATGACACCTGCCACTGTTTGGATGCTTCATTTTGTACGTAGCCATGGCTGAGTCACAGAAAATGGGTATTCTGAGAGAACACAAAGAGGCTCTCACTTTGGCAATGGAGAAGGTTCAGTCTATGGAGAACGTGGCTGGTTCCCTCTTATCTGGTAAAATCATTTCATACGAAAACTACGAAAAATTCGCATCTTTGGATCCTGATCCTGATCATCTAAACCCCACACTAAAAGCAAGGTATTTGTTGCATGTGGCATTCACAAACATTGTGAAAAAGGTATCGTTACTAGGCACTGAAAAGGGTTTGAGTTTGATCATAAAATTCTTAGAGATATTACAAAGATATGATGAGATGAAAGGTATTTGTTGCTATTTGCTAAAAGAGATTAAAGAGAATGAGTCAGATGAAGTCAGTAAAGAGAAAGACTTTGTTTTGGTAGAAGAGCATGTTAACATATTAGCAGAAGTGTTACATAATGTATCCCACAAATGGGAACAAATTGGAATAATGTTGCAACTCTGTCAAGCAAACATAGCAGAAATAGCAAAGTTCTCTAGTGATAAATGTAAATTATATCATATTTTATTACGATGGTACAATAAGAAGCGTTTCGCAAGTTTAGATATTTTGAAGAATGCTCTTCAAAGTGGGCTTGTAAGCGAGACTGCGACATCTGAAACTTTTTTGAATGACTTTCACGAAAAAGTGCTAACTATGGAGCCACCTGTGAAAAGATTTAAAATGGACCACATTCGAGCTGATGGGTTGAGTGACTGCCAAGTTTCCGATGGTAAGTCTACCATTTTGGAAGTTCAGTCTAACGAGTCTGACAAACTCCAGTGGTATAAAGATAACAAATCACTCTGTGACAATGGCAGATACTCTGGTGTCTCTAGTAACATGTTGTTTATTAAGCATGCTTGTCAAGGAATAGATGGCAAATATTTCTGTAGTATTAATGGAGATGTTCCAGCTACTGCAAAGAAAACATTAAAAGTTAAATTTTCACCAGAAAAAAAGAATCTTTTAAATATTTATTCCAATAATTCTGATATCAGCAGCGATTGGCCTCCAGTAGGTAATGTATCCTTTATCAAATTAGCTCTAATAAACGAATCCAGCCCTATAAATAAAATTCATGATTATTCAGTTAGAGGAGATATGGATGACATCTTACAAGAGAAAAATGTTGGTGAGTATGAATTTTTTAAAAAATATGAAGATGGAGCACGTGTTTTAGTAGAAGGACGGCCAGGTAGTGGTAAATCTACTCTTACCCGTAAACTTAGCAAAGACTGGGCCACTATACCTGACATTTTGACGGGCACTAATTTAGTGTTCTTGATATCTCTTAGAATCCTAACTGCTTCTCGTGATCTTACTCTTTCTCTTATCCTAGAACCGTTTTATAGCAGTGCTGATATGAGAGATAAACTTGTTTGTGTGATAGAAAACGAGAATGGTAAAGGGTGCTGCTTTATTGTTGATGGCTTGGATGAATATCAGCCAAGAAATGATTCCAATAATCTCATTCATAAACTTCTGTATCGAAAATACCTCCACAATTCTATGGTTATTGTGGCTTCGCGTCCTATAGGGTCCGTTGATTTGAGACGTTCAGTTAAAATATCAAAAAGAATAGAAGTGCTTGGTTTCTCTAGAGAGTCTATTTTGGAATATGTGGACTCCTATTTCTTTCAAAATGAGTACAGCATGCAAAAAGCGGGTGAATTAAAAGACTACTTAAGAAGTCATGTAAACCTATTACACATGTGCTATTTGCCTGTGCATGCTGCCATGATATGCTTCATCTATCAACAGCCTATTGAAGACATTCCAGTAACTGAGACTAAAATGTATGAATATTTCACACTTCTAACTATCAAGCGCAAGTTAGAATGTGATGGCAGTCCAGTAGAATATGATTCACTAAATGATTTAGATGGAGACATACTTGAGTCTTTTACAAAAGTTTGCAAGATAGCTTTTGAAATGACAATACAGTCAAAGCAAGCTATTACTTTGGGCCCCACTCTTTCTAAAAACGGTTCTGATGTCCATTCCCTGGGCTTAGTTACTGTAGATAAAACAGCAAAACTGTTTGGTGTAAAAGATTTGTATTCTTTCTTACATTTGACCTTTCAAGAGTTTCTCACTGCATATCACATATGCACATGTCCAATAGAAGAACAACAGAAAATAATCAGACAATATATCGAAAGCAAAAAGATGCTTAATGTATGGAAGTTTTTTTGTGGACGCAAGATATTTAATTACAACAGTGAGAGCTTACATCAAATTATGACCTCCAAGCATTCCAATGACTTGTATAGAATGCAGTGTGCCTTTGAGTCACAACAACAAATAGTTTGTGATTATATATTTGAACATAAGTTTTTGGAATTTAATGAACATACATTTTTACCACTTGACTGGAATTTTTTATCCTATTTTTGCAATGAAACTTCCAAGGCTGTCAGATTAGTGTTCAACCAGTGTCATTTAGATGTAGCTCAAGCTCAAATATTCATAGAAAAAATTAGACAGGACAAAATAGATGGCATTGAATCACTTAGCTACGTTCCTGAGACTTTTAGCAAAGTGCACCTTGACATTTTCCGACTATTTCTAAGTAAATTCCAGTTCTTAACAGAAATTAGTTTGGAAAATATCGAGATAGGAGAAGAAGAAATAGAAATATTAAATGATCAACCCACACTGTCACGTCTGAGGTACCTAGGAATTTTTATGCCTCTTAGAAATTCAATAATGACAGGCAAGTCCCAGGCTCAGTTTCTAGAAGAAATGTCATTGACAATGTCATCTCTTGAAGAAATACGGTATAGCTACAATGTATGTAGTAATGAAATGCACAAAAAATGTTTTATTCTTCTTTTAAACATTTTTAAGTGCAAGATCAAGCCACTTAGTGAGATTCCAATCGGTATTTTAAGTAACGTAAAGGTTAAACTACTAAAGGTGCCCAAATTCCTAGATATTCCTCACTTAGTCCTTGTGAACTGTGACTTATGCGATTCAAGCTTAGACACTCTACAGAATCTAGTTCATGAAAACTTGCAAGTACTTCAATTAGATTGTAATAAAATCACTAGTAGGGGAACAACAGCATTGTCTCAACTTATAGAGAAGTGCACTAACCTAACCCACTTGTCTCTGTCATGTAACCTGATTGGTAGTGATGGTGCCATCACTATGTCTAATTCACTGTTACCTTCTTCTAAATTACTAGAGCTAGATTTGGAAGGAAATGATGTTGGTGAGGAAGGAGCACTTGCTCTAGCTGAGGCTGCTGATAAAATGCAAGACAATTTTATACTAAATCTAGGCAATAGCCACATTTCCCATCAAACTTGTGAAAGGATACAAAAGCTCAGCAATTCAGTAGAAATAAAAGAGGAAAGTTCAATTCAAGTTTCAAAATATGTTAATTTGTATCATCCCTCATCTGCACGAAGAATGATGCCCTGTTTTAAAAATTTATTAATATTAAACTTTAGTGGTAAAAGTATCTCTAAGTCAGCCTTTAAAGACTTAGTTAATGGTCTAGAACACTGCAGATGCCTGCACACTCTAAATCTTAGTTGCTGCAGTTTGAGGGAGACACGTGCCTTGTTTGGCAAAATTCAGAACTTTACTAATCTAAAGAGTTTAAATCTAAGTAGCAATTATTTGAATGAGGATAATTTCATGTGTTCTTTTGAGGATCGTATATTGAGTAAAAGCTTGAAGGTACTTGACCTCAGTTACAATAACCTCCACAATGATGGCATAGAGTGTGTGGCATATTACTTTAGAAACATCCAGATAGAAATATTGAATTTGAGTAATAATATAATAGGAGCCTATGGTGCTGTTGCATTGGCAAGATGGCTTAGAATAGGCAAGAGAATATATGAATTCAAGGAAGAGGAAATATCACACAAATATATCATATTGAACTCTTTTCTTCAAACCTCATTGAATAACTGTGTGATTAGAAATGGATCAGACGACAATTCATATGCAGATGAAGGTCACCAGTGGAGCAGTAGCTTGTTGGAACTGAATCTAAGTGGCAATAAAATAGGCGATAGAGGGGCAGCTGTATTAGGCTATGGATTGAAGTATTGCCAAAACTTACAATCTTTAAATCTTCACAATACCGAAATATCATATGGTATCGAAGTTTTACTAATGGGATTAAAGGAATGCCATGCATTACAAAGCCTGAATTTAGATGACAATAACTTTCCATTACATACTGAACAACTGTGGGGACTTGCAAAGTCAATTCAACATCTGAGCTTAAACAATGTCAGTTCTAGGGAAACGACAAATGCAGCTCGAGTTCTGCTCCAAGGATTAAATAGGTACTGTAACTTAAAAACTTTAAACCTAGAGAACACTCGTATTGATTCTGATGTTGATGAAGTAAGAGCAGTTGCTGAAAATCTAAAGTTAGATGTAAAATTAGTAGAGTTGAGAATTGGGAGTAATACTAAAATTTGTGACATAGCCCAGGCGATAATTGAAAAAAACCACGAACTAAAAACATTACATCTTCAAAAGAATACTATGGATTTGAAATTCCTCGGAATTTTGGTTAAAAACATGAGACAATGTCAACTGGTAGACTTAAATCTCAGTGTTATTGAACTACACAAAGTTTGTGGTGCCGGATTGCTGAGTGAAGGGTTGAAACATTGCCCTCAGATGAAGATTTTAAATCTCAGTTCCAACAAACTGGACTCAAATGATTTTCAGTTACTGTCTGAGGGAATACAACCTTGCAAACATTTGGTAAAGCTCAACCTGAGTTACAACAACATGGACTCTGTGGGGGCAACATGTTTGGCTGAAGGAATTAACAATTTCTGTCAAATTAGATCTATTTATCTTGGGAAGAATATTATTGGCTCAAATGGAGCAGCTGCAATGATGGAGGCTTTGAAGAATAGTATCTATTTGGAATGTGTGCAATTACAGTTTAATCGTATAGGTCCAGAGGGAGCATCAGCAGTAGCAGATTGGATTAGTAGCACCTCAAAAAGGCATCCAAGACAAAATTCCTGTTTCCTAAGAACATTAAATCTTGCTGATAATCAAATACACACGAATGGTACTACAGTTCTAGCAGGTGCTCTACAATTCTGTAAAAATCTACATTTTCTGGATATGTCTAACAATAAGATTGATTTCAAATCGGCTGGTATTCTTGCACGTGGGTTACAAAAATGTACACAGTTACATATTCTCCATCTAGACTACAACAACTTTATTGGAGAAAGTGCTATTATTCTGGCAGAAGGTCTGAAATATTGCCACTCTCTGACAACTTTGTCACTTTTGGGCAACAAAATTGGAACTACTGATGCAGTACGTATGGCTGTGGAACTGAAACATATTCACATCAAAAAATTATACCTAAAAGACAACGAAATATACAGCCAACATGAATTAGTCGATGCATTGCCGCATTGCAATATCTACACTGACTTAGGCCTTACGAATAAAGAAATAAGAAGAGAAGAAGACCTCAGGCAAGAGTTAATGGATCAAATGTCAGACTCCGACTGATGTTGCTGGTTTATTTTTGTTTTGTTTTTTATTACTAGCATTATAACTGAAAAACTGTTCTACAATAATTTGTGTTTCATCCATTTACTAATTCTATAAAACTAGCTGCATACATTCAAACCACTTTCTGTACTACACTGTTTCCCTTTTTCTTTTTTGTGCATCATTACAATTTGATATTAATTTAATGCACACTAAAAGAAGTGGGTAAAGCAGATCTGGTAACTACATTTATATTTTCAACTTTTCTATTTTGAATGTGGCAGAAAGAAGAATGAGTGAACAAAGATAATTCATTGTTTGCAATATTTTAGCTATACAGAAACACAATGCCATGAGTAGACACGAGGTTTGCATTGATCTCTGTGCGCTGTGGATATTATGGCAGATATTTGGTCCTAGACACTCTCCAGCTACAATACTTGTTGTTTAGTTACTGCCACTAGAGTTAAGGTTGACCACGCCAATGGTCCAAGTAAGTTGAAAGTTTACGTATCAAGAATATATTAATTAGGCTGATGTATGCAGCGATGGCTTACAAAAACACACTAAGCAACTTCATACATGCTCACAATAATAGAAATGTATACTGTTATATTGGGACCCTATTTCCCCCCCCCCCCCCCCCCCCTCCCACATGACCCCTTCAAGACCCTGCCTACATCAGGGCTGGGTCGAATCACACACGGGGTTGTCACCAGAAGGATTGGTCTCTGGCTTGGTGTCTGTCTTCTTTTCTTTGCCTATCATCCATCTCTAGGATTCCATCTCAATCTCATGTCTTTTGTGAATCCTTAACCTCCTTCTCTTCAGTACAAAGGCCATCAGTATCAGCATTTTCTGGTCCAGGTCGATACACAAATCCTAGTAATCAGTAACCACAGGTAAATATCTCTCATATAACTGATGTAGCCAGTGCTTAACAGCTGACACCACACTCAACGCCTCCAGTTCAGTTACCTAATATCTTTTTTCTGCTCTTTGGAGCTGTCTGGAGTAGAACAACACTGGCAGCATTTCTCCACCTCTGATCACATTAAGCACAGCTCCAGGTCCCAATGTGCTAGCATAAGTCTGGATATCTAATATATAACTACTATTTGGAACAAGTTGCATTACACAGCTTGCCACAGGTCACCTTCCCAACTATCCTCCCAATTAAAACTGATAACAATCTGTCAACATTTCCTTTATTCTGACAAGCCCTGTCTCCTAAGCACACTCTGTTGATACCTCTAATCTCTTTCTAGCTCTATAACCTAACCCAGAAGCATTCAAACCATCACAGATCTATATGCCAAGCCTGCATTACAAGGGGTCAAAGGTGTCCTGACATTCTGCCCATAAACTAATTGATATAGGGAGAACCTTGTATATTGGTTAAGACATGGTTGCAGTGCAAAAGGGGCAAGAGTTGCTTCTAAGGTCCCATGCATCCTTTCCACGACCCCGTAGACTGGTAATGGTAGGGTGTGGTTCTAATCATGAATATCCCAATTTGCTAAGAAAGCCGTGTATGACTAATTATATACTACTATCCCAGCAGCTACTGCCTATGCAGTTATATTCTTGAGTGGTATGATATCAGGTCATCTGCATGCCATGAAGATAGCAGTCAGCAAATCAGCGAGCACTTCCTTTCCCTTTGGGAACAAACCCAACCCACAAAATGTGCTGCTAAACATTCGAAAGGCTAGGATATTACTGGCCTCTCAACATTGTATGCTTTCCTCTGTTAACTCTATGGCAGGTATCACAACTCTTACAATATTCTTTTTCTTTTTCTTTTTTCAATAATGGCCAAGTAAAACGTGCGTGCAACAAAGCTCTAACCTTCCTAGCTGAAGGGTGGCCAGATGCATCATGGCAGGGACTGATCCAAATAGGTTGACCTGCCACCTCCCTAAATTTTAATGATATTCATTGTTATATTCTGAACTGATACATTAGTTGGAAATTATTTGCATGATATTCATAAATATTTCATAGCGTTATCGAAATGAAGTTACCTAGATACCAGAATCAGTAGTTAGTTAAGCGCTATGCGCGATCAAGACATCGGATAAGAGAGGATCAATTATTGGTGTACAATGCACAAGATAATCAGGGAACTGAGGGGCGTGTGATGTGCATGCGTTAAGTAAGGGGTCGACCTGTTGCGGATCGTACTTAGTGCAGTGAGGGATGACATTGACTGCCTGATGAACATGCATACATAGTGTGACTACTAGTCATTATTATCTATCTCCCCCCAAGTCCTCTGACAGGGGGACTAAGAGTTAGTGTGCTTGTCCATATCGTATGACGGGCTTTCTCTCCCGGTTGCTTAGTCTTGGAGTGGGTGGGGGGGAGGGGGTCTTGGTTGGGGATATCTGCAGGCTTTTTGGGGCCGATTGATTTTTGAGGCCGGTTGGGGTGCCAGCCACTGAGGCATATGAGCGCTGTTGCTGCACGGGGGTTTGGGATGCTGGCACTGTGCTACTCGGCGTGGGTGGTGGCTGTGGTGGGATGGTCTTAGAGAGTGTCTTCCTGGACTTGCACAGTGAGGACTGAAATGTTGTTGGGCCCATTCATGAATCCAGATAGTTGGAGAGACTTCCACATCAAACTCTGGATAGATGATTAGATTCTCTTTTGTTGTTGTTTAGTTGTTGTTGTTATTGTTTTTCTGAGTGCTGTCAAACTCAGGTTCTTTATGTTTATTATCACTTTTGCTGGTATATAACTATTGTGGTTAGAGCTTATAGCCTGACTAATACTAAGAGCACATCACTCACTTAAATCTACAAATCCATCAACCCTCCCCCCCTCCCCGCCCCCGCCATCATCACCATGGTATTCATTAATAATTGGAGTGTATGGTGCAATTTACAACACGTCTTACTTTCAAGAAAACTGCTAAAGTGATCAATGCAAGATGTAGCTATAGCTATAAAGTAAGTTAAGGAATGTATTTGGTTTGATATTGACATATTTAGAACTGCAGATTTAACAAATCTTAAAACATAGTGTGTGTAGCTATGTGTGTCAGAGTAAGCCGCGAGTGTATTAATGGACATGTATTGCTGCACATTAAAGAATAGTTGAAAGTGTAAGGGTACTGTTTTTGTGTTCATCAAGTCCCCCTCGTTTATCATGCTTTACATAAACTGTCAACTTGCTTAGAGCATTGGCGCGGCCAACCTTAACCCTAGTGGCAGTGACTAAAAGTATTGTGGCTGGAGAGTGTCTGAGGAGCAAATATCTGCCATAATATCCACAGCGCATAGAAATCAATGCAGACTGTGTGTCGACGTATGGCATTGCGTTTCTGTATAGCTAAAACATTGCAAACATCTTTGTTCACTCATTCTTCTTTCTGCCACATTCAAAATAGAAAAGTTGAAAATATTATAAATGAGTTATACCAGATCTGCTTTCCCCACTTCTTTTAGGTGCTTTAAATATGATATCAAATTGTAATGATGAACAAAAAAAGGAAAAGGGAAACAGTGTAGTACAGAAAGTTGGTCTGAATGTATACATCTAATTAGTAAATGGATGAAACACAAATTATTGTAGAACAGTTTTTCAGTTATAATGCTACTAATTAAAAAAAAATAAACCAGCAACATCAATCGGAGTCTGACATTTGATCCATTAACTCTTGCCTGAGGTCTTCTTCTCTTATTTGTTTATTCATAAGGCCTAAGTCAGTGTAGATATTGCAATGCGGCAATGCATTGACTAATTCATGTTGGCTGTATATTTCGTTGTCTTTCAGGTATAATTTTTTGATGTGAATATGTTTCAGTCCCACAGCCATACGTGCTGCATCAGTAGTTCCAATTTTGTTGCCCGAAAGTGACAATGTTTCCAGACATTGGCAATATTTTAGACCCTTTGCCAGAATAATAGCACTTTCTCCATCAAAGTAGTTGTTGTCTAGATAGAGACTTTGCAACTGTGTGCATCTATGCAACCCACATGCAAGACCATCAGCAGATCCAGAATCTATCTTATTGTTCGATATATCCAGAAAATGTAGATTTTTACAGAATTGTAGAGCAACTGCTAGAACTGTAGTGCCATTCGTGTGTATTTGATTACCAGCAAGATTCAATGACCTTAGGAAACAGGAATTTTGTCTTGGATGCCTTTTTGAGGTGCTAGTAATCCAATCTGCTACTGCTGATGCTCCCTCTGGACCTATACTATTAAACTCTAACTGCACACATTCCAAATAGATACTATTCTTCAAAGCCTCCATCATTGCAGCTGCTCCATTTGAGCCAATATTATTCCTCCCAAGATAAACAGATCTAATTTGACAGAAATTGTTAATGCCTTCAGCCAAACATGTTGCCCCCACAGAGTCCATGTTGTTGTCACTCAACTTGAGCTTTACCAAATGTCTGCAGGTTTGTATTCCCTCAGACAGTAACTGAAAATCATTTGAGTCCAGTTTGTTGGAACTGGAGATTTAAAATCTTCATCTGAGGGCAACATTTCAACCCTTCACTCAGCAATCCGGCACCACAAACTTTGTGTAGTTCAATGCTAATAAGATTTAAGTCTACCAGTTGACATTGCCTCATGTTTTTAACCAAAAGTCCCAGGAATTTCAAATCCACAGTATTCTTTTGAAGAAGTAATGTTTTTAGTTCGTGGTTATTTTCAATTATCGCCTGGATTATGTCACAAATTTTTGTACTGCATGTACTCCCAATTCTCAACTCTACTAATTTTACATCTAACTTTAGATTTTCAACAACTGCTCCAACTTCATCAACATCAGAATCAATACGAGTGTTCTCCAGGTTTAAAGTTTTCAAGTTACAGTAACTATTTAATCCTTGGAGCAGAACTCGAGCTGTATTTGTTGTTTCCCTAGAACTGACATTGTTCAAGCTCAGATGTTGAATTGACTTTGAAAGTCCCCACAGTTGTTCTGTATGTAATGGAAAGTAGTTACCATCTAAATTCAGGCTTTGTAATGCATGGCATTCCTTTAATCCCGTTAGTAAATCTTCGATACCATATGATATTTCAGTATTGTGAAGATTTAAAGATTGCAAGTTTTGGCAATGCCTCAATCCATAGCCTAATGCAGTTGCCCCTTCATCGCCTATTTTATTGCCACTTAGATTCAGTTCCAACAAGCTACTGCTCCACTGGTGACCTTCATCTGCATATGACTTGCCATCTGATCCATTTCTAATCACACGGTTATTCAATAAGGTTGGAAATAAAAGTCCAATGTATTCGTCATTGCGAAATATTTCCTCTTCCTTTGATTCATATAATCTCTTGCCTGTTCTATTAAGCCATAATGCCAATGCAGCAGCACCATAGGTTCCTATTTTATTATTACTCAAATTCAATATCTCTATCTGGATGTTTCTAAAGTAATATGCCACACACTTTATGTCATCATCGCATAGATTATTGTAACTAAGGTCAAGTACCTTCAAGCTTTTACTCAATGTACGATCCTCAAAAGAATATGTGAATCTATCCTTCTGAACTCTGCCAAACGAGGCACGTGTCTCACTTAAACTGCAGCGACTGAGATTTAAAGTGTGCAGGCATCTGCAGTGTTCTAGACCATTAACTAATTCTTCTAAGGCTGACTTAGATATTCTTTTACCACTAAAGTTTAATGTTAATAAGTTCTTAAAACAGGGCATCACTCTTTGTGCAGATGAGAGATGAGACAAGTTAACGTATTTTGAAACTTGAATTGAACTTTCCTCTTTTATTTCTACTGAATTGCTGAGCTTTTGTATCCTTTCACAAGTTTCATGGGAAATGTGGCTATTGCCTAGTTTTAGTATAAAATTGTCTTGCATTTTATCAGCAGCCTCAGCTAGAGCAAGTGCTCCTTCATCACCAACATCATTTCCTTCCAAATCTAACTCTAGTAATTTAGAAGAAGGTAACAGAGTATTAGATATAGTGATGGCACCATCACTACCAATCAGGTTACATGACAGAGACAAGTGGGTTAGGTTAGTGCACTTCTCTATAAGTTGAGACAACGGTGTTGTTCCCCTACAAGTGATTTTATTACAATCTAATTGAAGTACTTGTAAGTTTTCATGAACTAGATTCTGTAGAGTGTCTAAGCTTGAATCGCATAAGTCACAGTTCACAAGGACTAAGTGAGGAGTATCTAGGAATTGGGGCACCTGCGATAGCTCATATTTTAAATTACTTAAAATACCGATTGTAATCTCACTAAGTGGCTTAATTTTGCACTTGAAATGGTTCAAAAGAAGAAAAAGACATTTTTGGTGAGTTTCGTTACTACGTACATTGTAGCTATACCGTATTTCTTCAAGAGATGACATTTTCAATGACATTTCTTTTAGTAACTGATCTTCCGACTTGAGTCTTATCGTATTTGCTCTAAGAGGCATACAAATTCCTAGGTACCTCAGATGTGACAGTGTGGGTTGTTCATTCAATATTTTTATTTCTTCTTCTCCTATCTCGGTATTTTCCAAGCCAATTTCTGTTAAGAACTGGAATTTACTTAGAAATAGTTGGAAAACGTAAAGGTGCCCTATGCTAAAAGTCTCGGGAAAGAAGCTAAGTGATTCAATGCCATCTATTTTGTCCTGTCTAGTTTTTGTTATGAATATTTGAGCTTCAGCTTCATCTAGATTACACTTGTTGAATACTAATCTGGTGACAGCCTTAGAAGATTCATTACAAATATAAGCTAATGCATTCCAGTCAGGTGGAAAAAATGTGTAATCATTAAATTCTAAAATCATGGCCTCCAATATAGAATCACAAACGATTTGCTGTTGTGACTCAAAGGCACACTGCATTCTATACAAGTCATTGGAATGCTTGGAGGTCATAATTTGATTTAAGCGCTCACTGTTGTTATCAAATATGCTACATCCACAAAAAAACTTCCATACATTGAGCATCTCCTTGCTTTCGATATATTGTCTGATTATTTTCAGTTGTTCTTCTATTGGACAAGTGCATATGTGATATGCAGTGAGAAACTCTTGAAAGGTTAAGTGTAAGAAAGAGTACAAATCTTTCACACCAAACAGTTTTGCTGTTTTATCTACAGTAACTAAGCCCAAGGAATGGACATCAGAACCATTTTTAGAAAGAGTGGGGCCCAAAGTAATAGTTTGCTTTGACTGTATTGTCATTTCAAAAGCTAGCTTGCAAACTTTAGTAAATGACTCAAGTATGTCTCCATCCAAATCATTTAGTGAATCATATTCTACTGGACTGCCATCACATTCTAACTTGCGCTTGATAGTTAGAAGTGTGAAATATTCATACATTTTAGTCTCAGTTACTGGAATGTCTTCAATAGGCTGTTGGTAGATGAAGCATATCATGGCAGCATGCACAGGCAAATAGCACATGTGTAAAAGGTTTACATGACTTCTCAAGTAGTCTTTTAATTCACCTTCTTTTTGCATGCTGTGCTCATTTTGCAAGAAATAGGAGTCCACATATTTGAATATAGACTCTCTAGAGAAACCAAGCACTTCTATTCTTTTTGATATTTTAACTGAACGTCTCAAATCAACGGACCCTATAGGACGCGAAGCCACAATAACCATAGAATTGTGGAGGTATTTTCGATACAGAAGTTTATGAATGAGATTATTGGGATCATTTCTTGGCTGATATTCATCCAAGCCATCAACAATAAAGCAGCACCCTTTACCATTCTCGTTTTCTATCACGCAAACAAGTTTATCTCTCATATCAGCACTACTATAAAAAAGTTCCAGAATATAAGATAATGTAAGACTTTGAGAGCTTAACATGCGTAATGAAATTAGGAAAACTAAATTGGAGCCCATTAAAATATCAGGTTTAGAGGCCCAGTCTTTACTCATTTTTCGAGTTAGAGTAGTCTTACCACTACCTGGTCGTCCTTCTATCAAAACAAATGCTCCTTCCTCATATTTTTGGAATAATAATTTATACTCTCCTGTTTCCTTCTCTTTCAAAATGTCATCCATGTCTCCTCTAACAGAATCATCATGGATTTTATTGTAAGGTCTGTTCTCCTTTATCAGAGCTAGTTTAATGAAACTAGAGCTTCCAACTGGAGGCCACGAGTCATTGTTTATTTCAGGTATTCTTTTGTAAAATTTCAGAAGATTCTTTTTTTCAAGAGAGATAATAACTTTTAAAGTTACTTGTTCCTTTTGTCCAATGCTGCAGCTGTAATTTCCCTTTATTCCTTGACATGCCTTTTTTATTAGCAGAAACTTCTGGCATACTCCGCTATATTTTAAATCATCACAGAGTGGCTCTCCATTTTTAAGCCAGTGGTACTTTTCTGATTCATTACAAGCACTTGTTGCTTCTAAAATCGTAGACTTACCATCAGAAACTTTGTAGTAGTTTGGTTTTAATGTAAAAGAAGATTTTTTCTGATGTGCTGTTTCAGTCAGAGGAGGAACTAAAGTCATAATTTTTTCTTGAAATTCTTTGACAAACTTTTCCGATACCCGAGCTTCACTTACAATTTCATTTTTAAGAGCTTTCTTTAAGGCTCCTAATGTTGGGTGTTGACGATCATTATACCATTGTAGCAGTATATTGTATAGTCTAAGGTTATTAGTGAAACTATTACGACATTCTTCTATTTTAGACTTAGAAAGATTTAGAGCTATTCCAATTTCCTCCCATTTATGTGACACCTCTTGTAATATCTCTGCTAACAAATTTACATGCATTTCTAAGACTATATTGGTGTCCTCATCAAAGAAATTTACGGCATTAGGCTTACCAGCCTCACTTCCATTGATTTCCTTCAACAAATTGTAAGTAACTGCTTTCATTTCTTTAAAGTGGCTTAATGCTTTAATGAGAGTATTAACCTGGCTTGCCTTAGTATTAGTGGTTGTCAATGCAACATGCAACAAATACCTTGCTTTTAAAGCTGGATCCAAATGATCAGGATCAGGATCCAATGAGAAGAAGTTATTGTGAATGTCTTTTGTAATTAATCGTTGAGAGAACAGAGAGTTAGCAACTTCTTCCAAATTATGAATCTTCTCTAAAGCAGATATAAGTGCGTCTTCATATTTTCTCATATCATCCATTTTCTGTAGCTCAACCATGGTGTTTACAGCAAATTGGGTCAACAATCTCTGAAATAGCTCTCAGAATGTCAGTGACAGGATCTTCGAAAACAGCCCACTTTGAGCCCTATTTATTTTGAGATAATGGGCAAAACACTGTAGCGGGGTTAGTTTTGACCAAAATTTTTTTTTTTGCTAGACAGTATCTACGTACCTTCCTTTAGCTTTCTCCAAAGATTCAGCTCTTAAAAGCGTTTCTTTCAAACAGAGCGGGTCGCTTAAAGTTAACTCACTTTTTTTCAGTTTTTAATTTACGGAAATTGAAATTCAATTTATCGCGTAAGTGCACGCGGAAAAAACCGCGCCCTTTCGTGACCCAGAAAGTATACGGAACTTTTTCAATGTTGTTTAGAAACGTTCATTTCTCGAAAAATGAAAACTCGCCAACGAAATCGCGTAGGAATGTGTGGTAGGGTTTTTTGGAATCAGTAAGGTACTTTGTTATTATCTTTAGACATTAGTTTTATGCCATGTCATCCTTTGAGCATGTGCAGTCAGGCTGTATATAATTTGCTTGGCTGTGCCATGTGCTGTTCAGTGTTGTGTCACATGCATTCTGTTGAAGTTTTATTCTATTAATTCTAAAATCTGTGTGAGGGATTATTGGGAAGCTTTGTGGATACAGTTAGCATTCAACACTCTGGTGGCAGACTTCTTCCCTGGTTGTTTCCTGACCCTTCTACCACAATTGGTGACAGCTCCTCATAGCTTCCACCACAGTTATGGTAACAAAAAAAATTATGGTGTGCTCAAAGTGTAGTCTCGCGAGCCAGACCCTTTACTTACCGACCGCGCGGTGAAGGAAAGGGACGACGTTATGTGCAGAACGGCTGACCCTCACCTTTGACCTAGAGCGCAGCCGATCAAATGAACTTTGACTCTTAAGCACGCGCGCACATGGCTGGCCATTGCTGCGGGGGGGGGGGGGGGGGGGGGGGGGGGGGGGGGGCTGACCATCTCTGCCAGGTGATTACTGAAGGGCTGACCATTTCTGAGTTCACAGACCCACCTCAGTCATACTAAAGTATATGATCACTTGGAAAAATAGCTGTGGGTACACATCAATATTTTGCAACTGTAGTTTTGTAATTATACTTGTTCACACAACAATCAAAGGGTATGGCTTCACTGCTTATTCTAAAAATTGAAGCAAATGTCATACTGTGTGACCCACATTCTTAAGTTGACAGACCACAACTCCATAAAGTTCTTGGAGCAATCTATATGTGTATGTATCTAGAATATCTAGTAGTGACAGTGAGAGCAGCATACAAGTACTTTTGTACTTTTCCTAGATCCATGCATCTCACTCGCCTCCTCCTCCCTTCCCCCCCCCCCCACCTCCCTTCCCCACCCCTATTTATAGAATGTTACTCCAATTTGTTAGAGTAAATTGTAGCATTGTATTATACAACTTCAGCACGATCAACGTAACGACTCAAGGCAGCGCTAAAAGAGGTCACTAACTGAAGAAACCTTGAGTACTATGTTAGTTAGTCAACTTTATTCTGAAAATGCAGTCTGTTGTAAGCTAGTATAACATTCCCAATGCCATTAACAAAATACTAATGAACTATTCCATAAAATAAAATACTTCAATACTCCAGTAGATTTTCCTTCAAACAAGGATTGAATCGTCGTCACTGGAAACGTATCCACGGCAATTCCTTGGACACTCTTGCATCTCAAACCTGTAACAAAGAAGGGAAAGTAATCACGTTACCAAAGGTCCATTGCTCCTTTCAGGAACACAATGCTGTTTCACTACAGTACAGTACAGTACAGCACTTGATGTTACACTGCTCATCTCTACTCAATAAAGGTCTTACTAATAACCATTAAAATAGGAATGCTTAATTAGAAAACTAAAATATACATTATGAATAGTAAGAACATAAAAAAACAAGAAAAGTACCTTTTACTAAGATGAATGAAAGAGACCACAATGGCACTTTATTATACTGTACACATATGTATGTGCAAGTGTATACAATATATAAGTTTGTACATGAGGAAACCAGGTGTGACGAGCCCCACAACAAAAACTTTAATTTGTACAGACATAGCAGCAAAAGCTCTACAATTTACTCATGGGCTGATACAATAATTTGTAATAATCGAAACTATCATTTCTCAATGATTTTACATGTCAGTTGTTCATGCCACAGTTGTTCATGCCACAGTTGTTCATACCACAGTTGTTCATGCCACAGTTGTTCATGTCACAGTTGTTCATGCCACAGTTGTTCATGTCACAGTTGTTCATGCCACAGTTGTTCATGCCACAGTTGTTCATGTCACAGTTGTTCATGCCACAGTTGTTCATGCCACAGTTGTTCATGTCACAGTTGTTCATGCCACAGTTGTTCATGCCACAGTTGTTCATGTCACAGTTGTTCATGTCACAGTTGTTCATGCCACAGTTGTTCATGCCACAGTTGTTCATGCCACAGTTGTTCATGCCACAGTTGTTCATGCCACAGTTGTTCATGCCACAGTTGTTCATGCCACAGTTGTTTATGTATGTGCATGTGATACAGAGAGTACATATGATTGCAACACTGTGCTCAGAGAATCCTGTACAACATGGCATCAAAATGTTGGATGGCTTCACTAAACTTTGCTCTACTTACAGAAATGGGGTGTTGCTGGCCAGTCGGAAAGCATTGAGATGGAAGTCCTACTTTTGTTACAAACAATGCAAAAGTAGTAAATTTAAGAGCAATTATTCTGTATAGGTGAGCTCTAAGGGCAAGTTGGGTTTTTTTTTGTGGTTTGCAGGTGTTCATGCGAGAAATCACATTTTTAAGTTGTGTCAGAATATTATGCCCCCCACTTCCTGCTCCACTCAAACCGTATCTTTGAAAAGATATGCCTGATATATAGACTTGCTGACAAACTTCAGTTCCTTCCCCTACTCTAAACTTGGGGCTGAAGAAGCCTGTAGCAGAGAGGAGAAATGCACTGCCAGTATCATAATTATTGGGAGTTTTTAAAACTAAACTTTGTGGGACTACGAGGGGGAGGGGGGGGGGGTTTAATTTGAATAGATGAATCAGGTAAACACATAATGCAAAACTATAACAGAGGCATTTGGAAAAGCTGAGCAGAGGACAAAGGTTAGGAGCAGGTGGTACCACTACTTCTTTTCCTCACTCAATTACACAGATGCCCATTGATTGGGTCAACAGAAAAACAACAACAACAAACAAACAAAGAACAACAACAACAAAAAAGCAAATTGTAGTTAAAGAGTGATCCAATATAAAGTTACTTTTTTTTCCAGTAAGAACAATCAATGACAGTGTTCTAGGTGATAAATATAAACAAAAAACAAAACATCGACGATGCACAAAAATAAGAACAGATGAGCATGCGTGAATACTAATGATGAAATAAAGTGTAATGTTATAGTTCTGGCAGTCAGAGAAAACATGAAAGTATGAGAAAACATGGAGCTGTTGGCTTCGCATAGGGTACTAACTGTTGTGGAAAGGGTTTCCCTATTGTCACGTCGTAATCATGTGAGCAAATAATTTCTTGCAGTTTGAGATAGTTTTGCTTGAGAGCAAAATAAAGATAGATTGTAAAAGATTCTACTAAACTTTTCTAAGCAATACGAAACATCAGAACCATCTTTATATAAATATTTAGAAGAATACTACATGTGTTGCACTTGTAATACATGTAACTAAACTATTTGTCGCTCAATGTAATACATATATAATATTATTCATTTGATACAGGAGAATATCACGAGTCTGTTGGCTTAGTATTTACGCGAGTGCCGCAGGCACGAGCGTAAATACCGCCAATCAGACGAGTGATATTCTCGGGTATCCAATGGATAATAAATTTATTAGGTACTGCTCATGCGCGAATACTCTATAACCTAGGGGGACGTAATAACCCAACGTAATAACTATGAACACAGCTGATATGGAAAAATATTGCCCTAAGCCACATCCTGTTTACTTTAACGCATTTTCTATGTGGCAACAGTTATCAGGCTCTGTTCAGTACCTAATAAATGTACATTACATGTTATTTCACAACAATGGGCAATGTGCTACAGGAAGATTGGCCTTGCTGACGTTGATACAAGCATGAATATTGAAAGACATGTTTGTAGTAACATTTTTAACACATGGTGGAATTCTAATATTAAATTAATTTGCTTCCATCAGCTCAAGATTAATGAATGGCAAAGTAAACAAAATAGTTGATGGTCTCTTTCATATTTTGATACACACATACTTCCGCTAACTAACACAAGAACTGATGTGGAAGAAAGTGGGTAGAGAGAAAGGGAGACATCAACATGGGATAGTCTAGTATCGCCAGACCCTTTACCTACCGCTACATGGGAAAAGGGTATCATAGAACAGTTTGTTAACTACAATTCACCTTATTGGTATGGTTACCTTGGTGTCATCCTCCTAAACTACACATTGGCAGTCTGAGCTGATGTGAGCCCGTGGTCATGTGTGCGCATGCTCCTTGCATGATCCAGCGGTATGACCCTGGACCCACCCCCTATGTGGCCTTGCGGGTGAGAGACTCAGCAGGTCAGTGGCAACTAGCATTAATTGCCTTGCATTGCCCGAGTCCCCCCAAAGGGCTGCAGGAGACGGCCTATACCCCCAAGGCTATAAATAATAGGTTAGGAAAGGGGGTTGACAGCTCTCTTACCAATGGCAGTAGGCTGTATACCTGCAAAAGTAAGTACAGACAAGCACAGTGAGAACAGAGTTATGACAAGAGTAATGCTAAACGACCCTTGACCCCCGACCTTCTCCCTCTCACTGGCTTTGTGATGTGGCCATACAGTGAATACGTATTGGTTCCTTGGAGAAGGGAGTGGTGCCACTGACCTTGGAGCTGTGATCAGTGCCTGGTACCTGGATGACTCCAGCCACCGTGTCTGTCTCGGGTAACCCGAATGGGCGTCGATGTCATGCGCAAATGAACTGAGACGTTGACCTTTTTTTGTTACAAACGGCGTTCCATACGGTAGAGAAGTAAACGAAAAGGTTTTCAATAGTCTAGCAACGCCAGACGACAGAGAGCGCGACTTGGAAAATCAAGTGGGTAAAGAATATTCATTTCTAAAAGTATTACAAAATGACGCAATGTGGGCGTATCCTTCAGCTTGAGCACATTATATTGTATTGGCTGGTTGGTTTAGCTTGCGGAGTTTATGTATGCAGTGAAAGATGTTTTTAATTTAGTGCGGGCTCGATTTGCTTGAATGATGGAACGTCTACTTTACGTGTTCGTGTTGCTCTTCTCCTGTTCTACCAGCCAGGAGCCACCTGCTTTCCCTGACTTCCCAAACTACTTTCAGGGCTCGGTGGAGTACTTCGCTGTAGTGGAAGAATCCAGTTACAAGATGAGTGAAATACGCAGGGTACGCAGAGTGTGAGGTTTTAGCATTTGTAAATTCATCTTACAGCTGCACACACACACACACACAGTTCTAATTAAGGAAATATTTGGGGGAGTGGAAGTAATCATTGGAAGTTGCTAAAAATTGTCATTGTACTTCTTGCCACTTAGCAACGTAAGGGTGGACAAGAAGAGTGTGGTTGTACAACACTATTAGTGGTTCTAGTCCTCTAGGCTAAAACCCTTGAAGTAGAGCTACTGCCTCACCCTGCAGGGCCTCAGTCTGCAGGTCTAATTATGCCGGTGTATTTAATTCTGTGGTACCAGTGTAGTTGCTTCAAAACTTCATCCCTTCATTTCAATGTAGCTATATTTAACAAAACAAGAGTAGAATTTGTTTTAATAAAATTAGAAGTTACTATATTGCTGCCAGATGATGCCATTCCTGTGCTGTGTGGGGAAAGTCCTGACCTTACCTGATGCAACATTGTGGTCATGTGATTCATCTATAGTGTAGTGTGATATCACAGTCGTTGTGTGCAAAGGAACCCATTCATGTCTGTTGTGTTTCTCAGGATAACTTTGCTAGGATCATCCACAAGGGAAGTTTGGATCAAGTCACGTCTTGTCTGCTTCTTTCTGGCACTGCTTTATATCAGGAGACATAATTGATTAGAACATTAGGGAGATGTCCCCTAATGCTCTTGAAACATTGAAATGAATTGAAATATGAGGTTGCTGACACAGCAAAGCCAAAGCCAACCAACAAACCTGACCGACCAACAGTGGCAAGCTGGTTATTCAGGTAGCTTGGTTTGTATGTAGAAGGTGTGGATGCTGATCATTAGCCAGGAGTTTCAAACTCTATGGATTTTAAAGATTTATACCTTCATTTTCCTTAAATATAATGGATTTTAACTTCCTGTCACATGTGTACCTTGAACAGTTAATTGTATTTGTACAACAAAATCTTTCCAGGATTTTATGAAAAGGCACCTACCAATTCTCCTCCCCTCCTGAAATTTCCTATGTGTCTTTTGGATATCCCTAATACTAATATTTCATTCCACTTAGTAAAAATTAGAATAACCTGTGCTTGTGATCATCACAATATAGAAGGTGTGTACTACACATATTTAAATATTCACATCATTGTCAATTGTCATTTCACTCCCACTCAGTATCTCCATATTCTGTGAGCATGGCTCGAAACACGAGAGTGGGAGGCTGATCTGCAGGTGTGATATCCCTTACCTACAACCATGTGTGAAGTCAGCACATGATTATTTTGAGGGGGGAAGTTGCGAGGATCAATGATATGTGCATGCTTGTGTGCTATACATACATATAAGTAATACTACAATGGTTATTAATGATATTCACGATTGGAGTGGTGTATATTATAATGATGATGTATGTTGTAATGTTAAAAAAAAAGAAGCCTAACGTACAGTTGGCTGCTTATACAAATAGTGAGAGACCTGTATTCATGATTAAATAATGAAACATGGTGTTAGTGTGTGTGTGTGTGTGTGTGCATTTTTCATACTTGGACGGAAGACTCGTGAAACCTCCGATAATGAATTCTCTGATGAGCTAATTACCTGTATTTAGTGACAGTCCAGCTTTGATTAGGTTCTTGACATTAGGTAAGGTGTAAAATTCAAGACTGTTTCTCTAGAAACAGCAGTGATCCAGGTGGGATTTCAGGTGCCCCACACCACTTGCTGTAAAGAATGGCTTGTTCTCCAGCGAGTTCTAAGCCTGGCTTCAAGAGCTTGGCTTGCAAGGCTCGAGGCACCTTTTTAATGCACAGGTATCCTGGATCTGCCAGATATGCATAACTGCCTAGCAGCAGCAAGTGAATGTGCATTTTAGTGTGTGTGTGTGTGTGTGCACATTTAATATCATTCAGTCATTCTCGGCTGAAATAATTACAATAATAGGAAATTTTTCTCTCTTTAACAGCCAGTTGACCCTTGAAGAGGACTTCGGCAAGAAGTCGAAATGTTGGGTTAAGTTATAATTAAAAATATTGGCTGTTAAAAAGAGAAAAAATTCCTATTATTATTTAATATCATGTGCATTGGCACATTGTTTGAAAACAAACAAACAAACAAACTTATCATCAATCAGAAACAAAGTATGCAATTGTATGCGATGTTCATTCTTGGAACTTTTTGCAGTTTTTATTGCATATTGGTGTAATTGTATTTGTGAGCTTTTTTTTTTAGTGCAAGCGTGGACTGTTGACATTTAGCTATACCTATGCATCATGTAGAGAAGATAGTGTATTGTTACAATAGTTAATGATATTCACGAGAAGCTTCATGTGCAATGCCAAAAAAGAAATCCATGTTACATGCTGTGAGTACCGAGAAAAACAGTCCTGAACACATATAATGAAAAAAATAAAACATTGTGTGTATGTGTGTGTGAATGTGTGTGTGTGTGTGAGTGAATGTGTGGTGGCTCTGCCTCCAACCAGTCTCACCAGTCCACCCAGCTGTGATTAGTTTAGCCTTGGCACCTCTTTTTTGAGAACCATTCTTAGCTATGTTTAGTACTATAACCAATATCTTTTCTCAAGTGGTTGTACGAACATGCTTCTGATTCATTGTGTTGCGCAAGCCCAACATAGTTTCCCATGTGGTACGGTATTGCCTTTGCTTCATGATCCTTGGCATTTCTCGTGTGGTACTGATCGTTGTGTCATATATTATAATTGTGATGTTCTTGCCACAATACCACAATAGCTCAGTTCACTTCTGGTTATGTAGTTGATATCAGGTGTGTCTGGTGGTGATTCCATCTTAGATCACTACGAGGCGAGGAGTAACTCAGGTGGCAGTCTGCTGTACTATTGCATCTGCGCTGAACCATCTGAACCTATACAATTTCTTTGAAGCTCAATTTATTCTAATTGAACATCAAAGCAGCTGCACCATTTTAATCAATTCTGTGGTCTTGAGTTTAATCCATCTTAATTACAATAATTCCAACAGACAACAAAATCAGTACTATTACTACCAAGATTAAAATTTGTCCCTTTCGTGTATGTAGCTATTTCTTTCGACAGAAATTGAATATCATTTGAATCCAACTCATTCCTGCTGAGGTCTAGAGTAATTGCGGGCAGTGTATTAGTCTCACTTAAAAAAAATTGCACCTTGAACTTTGTGAAGCCTGACTCTATTCAGCGCCAAATAAATTAGCTGCTCAAGTTTAGCACTTTTGAAGCATCCCAAAATCTAACATATTTCTTTAATCTTCAATAATTTAACTTAGAGGGAGAAATGTAATTACATTTGTTTGTGGTCATGTATTGACATTCCGTTTGGGGTCATTTGTCACCGCCTCCTCTTTGTCTTGTCCATATATTATACTCATTTAATTATTTGAGTGTATGAAAAGCAGTGAATAGTTTTCTTACTTGGTGGCAATAGTGTTAATTCTCACTCAAAGTCTAACACGTGGCAGACTGCCTTGTTGCACACTGCTTACTGAAATTCACATGTGGCAAGTATTGAACGATGGTTGCTAGGATAATATCATGTGATGTTAAAGCATTGCAGCCATACAAATAGATTTATGGGAGAAACAGCCCACTTTGAGCACACCATCAATTTTTTTTGTTACCATAACAAAGTACCTTACTTACTGATCCTACCACACATTCCTACGCGATTTCGTTGGCGAGTTACAGCCGTTTAATAGGATGGATACTCCTCGGTTAGGACGTTAACTCCCCACTGCTTAACTCAAACGTGACAAAGTTACGATTTATTCACCTTGGAAGTGTAACTAGTAGATTCATTTCTTGCTACTAGATGGTTAGAATATTCTAGTTTGATGAACTTTTAGTGTCAATCTATTTCTTTTTTATTTTGACTCTGAAAGAGTCTTCAATCAGTTCAAAATAGCGCAAGCTCAAATTTAACATTCTCACGAGATATAACACCTGACTATAATATTCATACCTAGCTAGCTAATTGCTTAAAGTGAGCCACTTACACAAATTGATCAAATTCTTATATGATATTACACTGAAGCAGACAATATGTATAGCTACCCTATCTAGCTGTTCAACAACAACTTAAATTATTGATTATTCGTAGTCTAATGGCCACTCAGACTTGGAATTCAGCATAACATGAATTCAGTGAATTCCATTTCATCATGAACTATATAGCACAATAAAGATATTGAATAACTTCTAGCTAGCTATTTCCAGGAATTGACAAAAAAAAAGCTATTTTATAATAAATAAGAAAACACTATACAGCCAATGAGAATTGGCTATAGCGATTCTGAATATAACAAAATGTTTGAGTAATAGTGCAAGTTTGAGAATAAGTAGAGGAAAGTACATAATGCGGCTGGCCCCAAGAATTATTCTAGTATTATTTTATGAATATTAAAGCATTATTTGTTTTCTAAACTGTTTTATTAAAATATAGCTTAAAACTTTGGTATTCCATTTTAGTACAAGAGTTGGGTTTAAGTTAGTTAATGATTATTTCTTCAATTTTGTTTGGGACCAAGGATTTTAGTACAAATAGCTAAGAGCTTTTCTTTCTTTAAGAGGTGATAAACAATAATTTTTCCACTGGAGGGCTCAAATGGAAATTTTGCTCATTAGACAGTATGCTATCAGAGTTTCCATTGTGGTTTAGCTTTTTTTTTTTTTAATTGTAATTTCACAGTTAGATTTAGCTAGTTTGTACTAAAACTATTATATCCACAAGCCATTGCTAGCTATTATTTTATTAAAGTAATAGCTGGCTAAGTGGTTGGAATAGTTTGGAAAAAAGATAGTTCTGATTATTAAGTTTCAATTTTATAACCAATAGCTAAGTTTAATTTTTTTATAGTTATGAATGTTTTAGCTAACTATGGCTAGTAGTTATTTACCTAAAAAGCTGGATACTTTTCTCTTAAAATGACTGGAAAATTTAGCTTTTAGAAGGAACCATGAAGAAAGTTGTACAAAGTAGCTATGAGGTGAATATGGACTCGTACAGCTGATCTATCATGATGTTTATTTTGTATATATGTGGCTGTGAGTGAGCAAGTTTCACAGCAAACCGCTGCAAATAGCTAGCTAGCTATTTTAGTTATGCTCCAATACAATTATAGATGCAAGTAATAAAATATACTCACATGTATTTATATTTTAGAATTTAGGGACAATGTACAAGCATTATGTTGTTTGTGTGTGTGTGTGTGTGTGTGAGAGAGAGAATTAGGAAAAATATTGCTGGGAGAATTTGAAGAAAAATTCGTCTTACTGATTGCCCCAGCTTCCTTTTCAGTAGCTAGTTACTGTAGATAAAACAGCAAAACTGTTTGGTGTAAACGATTTGTATTCTTTCTTACACTTGACCTTTCAAGAGTTTCTCACTGCATATCACATATGCACATGTCCAATAGAAGAACAACAGAAAATAATAGTAAAATATGCCAATAATAAGGAGATGCTCAATGTATGGAAGTTTTATTGTGGATGTAGCATATTTGATAACCACAGTGAGAGCTTAAATCTAATTATGACATCCAAGCATTCCAATGACTTGTATAGAATGCAGTGTGCCTTTGAGTCACAACAACAAACAGTTTGTGATTCTATATTGGAGGCCAAGATTTTAGAATTTAATGACCATACATTTTTACCACCTGACTGGAATGCATTATCCTACACTTGCAATGAAACTTCTAAGGCTGTCACCAGATTAGTATTCAACAAGTGTAATCTAGATGAAGCTGAAGCTCAAATATTCATAACAAAAACTAGACAGGACAAAATAGATGATATTGAATCACTAAGCTTCTTTCCCAAGACTTTTAGCAAAGGGAACCTTGACGTTTTCCAACTATTTCTAAGTAAATTCCAGTTCCTTACAGAAATTGGCTTGGAAAATACGGAGATAGGAGAAGAAGAAATAATAATATTAAATGATCAACCCACACTGTCACATCTGAGGTACCTAGGAATTTGTATGCCTCTTAGAACAAGTATAATAAGACTCAAGTCGGATGATCAGTTACTAAAAGAAATGTCATTGACAATGTCATCTCTTGAAGAAATACGGTATAGCTACAATGTACGTAGTAGCTACAATGTACGTAGTAATGAAACTCATCAAAAATGTCTTTTTCTTCTTTTGAACCATTTCAAGTGCAAAATCAAGCCACTTAGTGAGATTACAATCGGTATTTTAAGTAATTTAACATTTGAGCTATCGCAGGTGCCAAAATTCCTAGATATTCCTCACTTAGTCCTTGTGAACTGTGACTTATGCGATTCAAGCTTAGACACTCTACAGAATCTAGTTCATGAAAACTTGCAAGTACTTCAATTAGATTGTAATAAAATCACTAGTAGGGGAACAACAGCATTGTCTCAACTTATAGAGAAGTGCACTAACCTAACCCACTTGTCTCTGTCATTTAACCTGATTGGTAGTGATGGTGCCATTACTATATCTAATTCACTGTTACCTTCTAAATTACTAGAGTTAGATTTATAAGGAAATAATGTTGGGGATGAAGGAGCACTTGCTCTAGCTGAGGCTGCTGATAAAATGCAAGACAATTTTATACTAAAACTAGCCAATAGCCACATTTCCCATGAAACTTGTGAAAGGATACAAAAGCTCAGCAATTCGGTAAAAATAAAAGAGGAAAGTTCAATTCATGTTTCAAATTACGTTAATTTGTCTCATCCCTCATCGGCACAAAGAGTGATGCCCTGTTTTAAGAACTTATTAACAGTAAACTTCAGTGGTAGAAGAATATCTATGTCAGCCTTAGAAGAATTAGTTAATGGTCTAGAACACTGCAGATGCCTGCACACTTTAAATCTCAGTCGCTGCAGTTTGAGTAAGATAGGTGCCTCTTTTGGCAAAGTTCAGAACTTTACTAATTCAAGGAGTTTAAATTCTTTGAATGAGGATAGTTCCACATATTCTTTTGAGGATCGTATATTTAGTAAAAGCTTGAAGGTACTTGACCTCAGTTACAATAATCTCTACAATGATGGCATAGAGTGTGTGGCATATTACTTTAGAAACATCCAGATAGAAATATTGAATTTGAGTAATAGTGAAATAGGAGCCTCCGGTGCAGCTGCATTGGCAACATGGCTTAGAATAGGCAAGAGAAATAGAAATGGATCGGACGGCAAGTCATATGCAGATGAAGGTCACCAGTGAAGCAGTAGCTTGTTGGAACTGAATCTAAGTGGCAATAAAATAGGCGATAAAGGGGCAGCTACATTAGGCTATCGATTGAAGCTTTGCCAAAACTTAAAATCTTTAAATCTGAACTATACCGAAATTTCATATGCTATTGAAATTTTACTAATGGGATTAAAGGAATGCTATGCATTACAAAGCCTGAATTTAAATGGTAACTACTTTCCGTTACATACTGAACAACTGTGGGGACTTCCAAAGTCAATTCAACATCTGAGCTTAAACAATGTCAGTTCTAGGGAAACGACAAATACAGCTCGAGTTCTGCTCCAAGGATTAAATAGTTACTGTAACTTGAAAACTTTAAACCTGGAGAACATTCGTATCGATTCTGATGTTGATGAAGTTAGAGCATCAGGCGAAAATCTAAAATTAGATGCAAAATTAGTAGAATTGAGAATTGGGAATAATGCTAAAATTTGTGGCATAGCCCAGGTGTTAATTGAAAATAATCATGAACTAAAAACATTACATTTTCAAAAGAATACTGTGGATTTGAAATTCCTGGGACTTTTGGTTGAGAACATGAGACATTTTCAACTGGTTGACTTAAATCTTAGTAGCATTGAACTACACAAAGTTTGTGGTGCCGGATTGCTGAGTGAAGGGTTGAAACATTGCCCTCAGATAAAGATTTTAAATCTCAGTTCCAACAAACTGGAGTCAAATGATTTTCAGTTACTGTCTGAGGGAATACTAACCTGCAAACATTTGGTAAAGCTCAACTTGAGTGACAACAACATGGACTCTGAGGGGGCAACATGTTTGGCTAAAGGCATTAACTGTTTCTGTGAAATTAAATCTATTTATATTGAGAAGAATAACATTGGCTCAAATGGAGCAGCTGCAATGATGGAGGCTCTGAAAAATAGTATCTATTTGGAATGTGTACAGTTACAGTTTAATAGTATAGGTCCAGAGGGAGCATCAGCAGTAGCAGATTGGATTACTAGCACCTCAAAAAGGTATCCAAGACAAAATTCCTGTTTCCTAAGGACATTAAATCTTGCTGGTAATCAGATACACACGAATGGTACTGCAGTTCTAGCAGGTGCTCTACAATTCTGTAAAAATCTACATTTTCTGGATATGTCAAAAAATAAGATAGATCCTGAATCTGCTGATGGTCTTGCACGTGGGTTGCAAAGATGCACACAGTTACATATTCTCCGTCTAGACTACAACAACTTTGATGGAAAAGGTGCTATTATTCTGGCAGAAGGTCTGAAATATTGCCAATCTCTGAAAACTTTGTCACTTTCGGGCAACAAAATTGGAACTAATGATGCAGCAGGTATGGCTGAGAGACTGAAACATATTACTATCAAGAATTTATATCTGAAAGACAATAATATAGACAGCCAACATGAATTAGTCGATGCATTGCCGCATTGCAATATCTACACTGACTTAGGCCTTACGAATAAAGAAATAAGAACAGACAATAATATAGACAGCCAATTAGTCAATGCATTGCCGCATTGCAATATCTACACTGAATTAGACTTTACGAATAAAGAAATAGGAAGAGAAGACCACTGGCAAGAGAACATAGAGGAACATTTAACAGCAGTACAATCGAGACTCTCAGAACTGGCCGAACTCAAGTCCAAGCCTCCAGAAGAACACATCAAGAGATGGCAAAAATAAATCATTAAAAGTTATATTTTGACCAGAAAAAAAGAATCTCTTAGATATTTATTCTTGCAAACCTGAAATCAGTAAAGACTTATGGCCTCCTGTTGGTAATTCAACTTTTATTACACTCGCCCTAATAAATGAAGACAGGAGTATAAATAAAATTCATGATGATTCAGTTAGAGGAGATATGGATGATATCTTAAGAGAGAAAAATGTCGGTGAGTATGAATTATATTTTCAAAAATATGAAGATGGAGCACTTGTTTTAATTGAAGGACGGCTAGGTAGTGGTAAATCTACTCTTACCCGTAAACTTAGCAAAGACTGGGCCACTACACCTGACATTTTGACGGGCGCAAAATTTGTGTTCTTGATATCTCTTAGAATCCTAACTGCTTCTCGCGATATTACTCTTTCTCTTATCCTAGAACCGTTTTATAGCAGTCCTGACAAGCGAGATAAGCTAGTTTGTACGATAGAGAAAGAGAATGGCAGAGGCTGCTGTTTTATTGTTGATGGTTTAGATGAGTACAAGCATAGAGATAAGGAAGATAATTGCATTCATTGGCTAGTACACAAAAAATACCTTCCAAATGCTATGATCATTGTAGCTTCACGTCCTGTAGGATCTGTCAACTTACGATGTGATGGCGATATTATAGTATCAAAGTGTATAGAAGTGCTCGGCTTCTCTAGAAAATCTATTTTTAGTTACATTGATTCATATTATTCACCAGACATATAAACAGCCAAAAAATTAAAAGACTATTTATTATCGCATGTAAACCTATTACACATGTGCTATTTGCCCGTGCATGCTGCCATGATATGTTTCATCTACCAACAGCCTATTGAACGCATTCCAGTAACTGAGACTAAAATGTATGAACGTTTTACGCTTTTGACTATTAAGCGCAAATTAAAGCGTGATAAGATCACCAAGGTATATGGCTCATTGAGTAATCTAGATGGAGTTATATTAGATTTGTTCGTTAAAGTTTTGAAACTTGCATTTGAGATGACAGTAGAGTCAAAACAAACAATTATTATGGAATATAGCGAATCCGATCTCCCTGAAAATTATGATGTCCATTATTTGGGCTTAGTCACAACAGATGAAACAGCTGAGCTCATTGGCATGAAAAAATTTTGCTCTTTTTTACATTTGACCTTCCAAGAGTTTCTCGCAGCATGTCATATACAAATGTGTCCTACGAAGAAGCAGCTTGAAATAATCAGAAAGAATGTTAATAATAAAGAAATGCTTATGGTATGGAAGTTTTTTTGTGGATGTAGCGTATTTGATAACCACAGTGAGCGCTTAAATCAAATTATGACCTCCAAGCATTCCAATGACTTGTATAGAATACAGTGTGCATTTGAGTCACAACAACAAATAGTTTGTGATTCTATATTGGAACGCAAGTTTTTGGAATTTAATAACCATACATTTTTACCACCTGACTGGAATGCATTATCCTACACTTGCAATGAAACTTATAAGGCTGTCACCAGATTAGTATTCAACAATTGTAATCTAGATGAAGCTGAAGCTCAAATATTCACAAAAAAAGCTAGACGGGACAAAATAGATGGCATTGAATCACTTAGCTTCTTTCCCAAGATTTTTAGCAAAGGGCACCTTGACGTTTTCCAACTATTTCTAAGTAAATTCCAGTTCCTTACAGAAATTGGCTTGGAAAATACCGAGATAGGAGAAGAAGAAATAGAAATATTAAATAATCAACCCACACTGTCATGTCTGAGGTACCTAGGAATTTGTATGCCTCTTAGAAAAAGTTCTATAAGGCTCACATCCCCAGCTAAGTTACTAGAAGAAATGTCATTGAAAATGTCATCTCTTGAAGAAATACGATATAGCTACAATGAACGTAGTAATGAAACACACAAAAAGTGCTTTATTCTTCTTTTAAACCATTTCAAGTGCAAAATCAAGCCACTTAGTAAGATTCCAATCCGTATTTTAAGTAACTTAAAGTTTGAGCTATCGCAGGTGCCAAAATTCCTAGATATTCCTCACTTAGTCCTTGTGAACTGTGACTTATGCGATTCAAGCTTAGAAACTCTACAGAATCTAGTTCATGAAAACTTGCAAATACTTCAATTAGATTGTAATAAAATCACTAGTAGGGGAACAACAGCATTGTCTCAACTTATAGAGAAGTGCACTAACCTAACCCACTTGTCTCTGTCATGTAACCTGATTGGTAGTGATTGTGCCATCACTATATCTAATTCTCTGCTACCTTCTTCTAAATTACTAGAGTTAGATTTGGAAGGAAATAATCTTGGTAATGAAGGAGCACTTGCTCTAGCTGAGGCTGCTGATAAAATGCAAGACAATTTTATACTAAAACTAGGCAATAGCCACATTTCCCATGAAACTTGTGAAAGGATACAAAAGCTCAGCAATTCAGTAGAAATAAAAGAGGAAAGTTCAATTCGAGTTTCAAAATATGTTAATTTGTCTCATCCCTCATCGGCACAAAGAGTGATACCCTGTTTTGAACATTTATTAGTATTAAACTTTAGTGGTAAAATAATTTCTAAGTCAGCCTTAGAAGAATTAGTTAATGGTCTAGAACACTGCAGATGCCTGCACACTTTAAATCTTAGTCGCTGCAGTTTGAGGGAGACACATGCCTTGTTTAGCAAAGTTCAGAACTTTACTAATCTAAAACATTTAAATCTAAGTGGCAATTATTTGAATGAGGATAGTTTCACATTTTCTTTTGAGGATCGTGTACTGAGTAAAAGCTTGAAGGTACTTGACCTCAGTTACAATAATCTCTACAATGATGGCATAGAGTGTGTGGCATATTACTTTAGAAACATCCAGATAGAAATATTGAATTTGAGCAATAATAGAATAGGAGCCTATGGTGCTGCTGCATTGGCAAGATGGCTTAGAGTAGGCAAGAGAATATATGAGTTTAAGGAAGATGATATATCACACAAATATTATATCTTATTGAACCATTTTCTTCAAAAGTCGTTGAATAACCATATCAGAGGGGTAGGAAGATAATTTCAGGTGGGGGGGGCACCGGTCCATCATAGCTTACCATAACCCTTCTCCTTTCCCACTTGAAGTTTAATATTTTATTGAGGATATATTGAATGATCATCTGCATCACATAAAAAAAAAATGTTTTTTAAATATTTCCAAAATAGTTAATTCTTCTTTGATTAACAGAAATGAAATCTTTAGCGACCTTTTCTAAGTTTATTGCATCAGTTCTTGCTGTATGAATATAGAGCAAAAACAGATTGTTAAGCCTACAATGTGTCATTGTGCTTCTCAAAAATGTCTTCAGTCTCCTCAGGGAAGAAAATGACCTTTCAGCAGTTGCACTTGTTATTGGAAATGTGAAGAAGATCTTCAACACCTTATTTACTTCACTTAGCATATCCTTGTATACAGCACTGTGCTCCATAGCTTCAGCAATTGTTCTCACATTAGTCACTTTCTTCACTGGAAGGCTATCTTTAAATGCAGTCTTTATTAGGTCTGGAAGCATTGAAAGATGAATTTTGAAGCGTTCACAATTAACATCATCTTTGAGATAGCTAGTTACATCATCAAAACCAGTGTAGCTTTGTTTACCATTACAAGCATCTAACAGTAACTGCTCTATATTCTTGATAAGATAAAGATCAGATTGGTCAAATCTTTTTTCTATTTCACCAGCTGCAAGCTCCATAACTTCAAAATAGAAATGCCGATATCGATCCTTAGGAACCAAGTAACAATGAGGACTTGTACCCTCATCTAATCGTCTAGGCATCTTGCGATTCCTTGGAAGCTTGGGTCCTTCAGTTAAAGAACTGGACTTCTCTAACACTTCTTCATACCAAGTGTTAAATTTTGATTCAGTTCGTAAAGATTTCAAATGGGAAATAAGTAAAGTTGCACCACTAGTTGCTTCCTGGATAGTAATATTTTTAGCCTGTAGATTTGTAGAAAACTGTTCTGCAGAAGAAAATACAAGTGAGGCAAGATTAAAGCCAAAATATATATCAAATGATTCCATTCTAGTGAGTATCCCATGAGCTGTTGCGGCATAATCATCGTGGCCTTCTTGAATTTCATGCAGTGCTTCTTTCAGCAGTTCATAGTTATGCAAAACACTCTCAATTGAACCACTTCTAACTGTCCACCTTGTTGGACACAATGTCCTTAAAGAAGGAGCTAGTGGCTCACCACCAGTTTGTATAGCAATTTCTTTTCGCAGCCGGTCAAAAAGAGCTTGCCTTTTTGGAGAAAACTTTATTAGCTGCACAAGTTCATATATAAGTTCCATAACATTGCGCACTAAATCACACTTTTTAGCCACTTCTTGTACACACAAATTTAAGCTATGAGCTAAACAATGGACATAAAGAGCTTGATCTGCATCTTTTTTGACAAGAGCTTGAACCCCATTGCGAACTCCACTCATATTTGAGGCTCCGTCATATGCTTGGCCTCTACACTGAGTAATGGGCAGTGAACAACGAATTAGGATGTCCTTGATAACACTGTATAGAGTGCTTGCTTTAGTATTCTCTAACTGTACTATGCCAAGTGTATCTTCATGGATTGTATAATGACTGTCAACCCACCTTATTGATAGAGATAGCTGTTCATTATGGGAAATATCAGTAGCTTCGTCAGCAATCAGAGAGAACCATGTGGAAGATCGAATATCTGTTAAAATTTCGTGGAGCACTCCTTGACCCATAAGAGCAACAATTTCATTTACTATAATAGGAGATATATACTCCTTCTTCAACAGCCATTCTTTCATGCGATCGTTATCTTCAGCTTGAAGAAGCAAGAGCTGGTAAAGATTACCCTCAATATCATTGTTATGGCCACGTAAAGGTAAACCCTGTCTAGCCAAATAACGAATACAAGAAGAACTTTCATTAGCATGGTCCGGTTTAACTTCTGATTTTTTTCACATTCGTTACTTAATCTAGTAGCTATACTAGTAGAGCTTGATGCAGCAATTTTCATTGAAGCTTCCCTATGTGCCATGCTTTTCTCATGCTCCTGAAAACGTTGAAGAGCCTTTCTCCAATTTCCAAAACCATCTTCAACAAATGTGGAACTTTGACACTTGCTAAAATTTAGTAAGTTTTTCTGCTTGGCATGTCGGCATACAGTACAAAATATTTTGTACTTGGATGTGCAAACACTTATCCAGGGGTGTTTGTCATACCAACTGGGCTGTATTTTCCTTGAATAAGTTTTGAGCTTTCCGTCTTCACGTTCTTTACTCTGATGAGCATGGCTCACCTTGGAATCAGACACTTCCAATGGATGATAAGGAGTAGCTACATTCATGCAGCACTGACAATCACAATCAGGAGAAATATTAAATGATGATTCAGAATCTCCTTGTGATAAATTCATATCACATTCATCTTCTGAAGGCAATTCTTCTGCTACAGATTCAGACTGGGAAGGTTCAGTAGAAGCCTCTCTAGCAGCAAAAAATGTAGTCAGCTTTCTTTGAGCCATGATGGACTACCAGGAACAGCTGGCTATGGGGCTAAAACCAAATCAGCTGACCATGCAATATGTAGCTAATTGTATCTTGTGTTGTATGCTGAAAGATGAGTTATGCAGCTGAATTAAGTGTTAAACAGTATAACTAACGCTATACACTCATGCAAACACTGTAAGCATTGCATATTGTAAAAAGTGGGGGGGCACCAGCACCCGGTGCCCCCCTGCTTCTTACCCCCCTGTATGAGGAGAAATGGATCAGACGGCAAGTCATATGCAGATGAAGGTCACCAGTGGAGCAGTAGCTTGTTGGAACTGAATCTAAGTGGCAATAAAATAGGCGATGAAGGGGCAGCTGCATTAGGCTATGGATTGAGGTATTGCCAAAACTTACAATCTTTAAATCTTCACGATACCAAAATTTCATATGGTATCGAAGTTTTACTAATGGGACTAAAGGAATGCCATGCATTACAAAGCCTGAATTTAGATGGTAACTTTTTACCTTTACATATTGAAAACTGTGAAAATTTCCGAAGTAAATTCAACATCTGAGCTTAAACTAGGGAAACGACAAATACAGCTCATGTTCAGCTCAAAGGATTAAATAGGTACTGTAACTTGAAAACTTTAAACCTGGAGAACACTCGTATTGATTCTGATGTTGATGAAGTTAGAGCATCAGGCGAAAATCTAAAATTAGATGCAAAATTAGTAGAATTAAGAATTGGGAATAATGCTAAAATTTGTGGCATAGCCCAGGTGTTAATTGAAAATAATCATGAACTAAAAACATTACATTTTCAAAAAAATACTGTGGATTTGAAATTCCTGGGACTTTTGGTTGAGAACATGAGACATTTTCAACTGGTTGACTTAAATCTTAGTAGCATTGAACTACACAAAGTTTGTGGTGCCGGATTGCTGAGTGAAGGGTTGAAACATTGCCCTCAGATGAAGATTTTAAACCTCAGTTCCAACAAACTGGACTCAAATGATTTTCAGTTACTCTCTGAGGGAATACTAACCTACAGTTACAGTATAATAGTATAGGTCCAGAGGTAGCATCAGCAGTAGCAGAAGACTGGATTACTAGCACCTCAAAAAGGCATCCAAGACAAAATTCCTGTTTCCTAAGGACATTAAATCTTGCTGATAATGAAAAACACACGAATGGTACTACAGTTCTTGCAGGTGCTCTACAATTCTGTAAAAATCTACATTTTCTGGATATGTCAAACAATAAGATAGATTCTGAATCTGCTGATAGTCTTGCACGTGGGTTACAAAGATGCACACAGTTACATATTTTCCGTCTAGACTACAACTACTCTGATGGAGAAAGTGCTATTATTCTGTCAAAGGGTCTGAAATATTGCCAATCTCTTAATACTTTGTCACTTTCGGGCAACAAAATTGGAACTACTGATGCAGCACATATGGCTGTGGGACTGAAACATATTCACATCAAAAAATTATACCTGAAAGACAACGAAATATACAGCCAACATGAATTAGTCGATGCATTGCCGCATTGCAATATCTACACTGACTTAGCCTTATGAATAAAAAAAACAAGAAGAGAAGAAAACCTCAAGCAAGAGTTAATGGATCAAATGTCAGACTCCGATTGATGTTGCTGGTTTATTTTTGTTTTGTTTTTTATTAGTAGCATCATAACTGAAAAACTGTTCTACAATAATTTGTGTTTCATCCTAATTCTATAAAACTAGTTGTATAGATTCAGACCACTTTCTGTACTACACTGTTTCCCTTTTTCTTTTTTGTGCATCATTACCATTTGATATTATATTTAAAGCACACTAAAAGAAGTGGGGAAAGCAGATCTGGTAACTACATTCATAATTTCAACTTTTCTATTTGGAATGTGGCAGAAAGAAGAATGAGTGAACAAAGATAATTCATTGTTTGCAATGTTTAGCTATACAGAAACACAATGCCATGAGTAGACACGAGGTTTGCATTGATCTCTGTGCGCCGTGGGTATTATGGCAGATATTTGGTCCTCAGACACTCTCCAGCTACAATACTTGTTGTTTAGTTACTGCCACTAGGGTTAAGGTTGGCCGCGCCAATGGTCCAAGTAAGTTGACAGTTTACGTATCAAGAATATATTAATTAGGCTGATGTATGCAGCGATGGCTTACAAAAACACACTAAGTAACTTCATACATGCTCACAATAATAAAAATGTGTACTGTTACATTGGAACCCTATCCCCCCCCCCCCCCCCCCCCCCCCCCCCCCCCCCCCCCCCCCCCCCCCCCTCACACATGACACCTTTCAAGACGCTGCCTACACGTGAGGGCTGGGTTAGAATCACACAGGGGGTGGTTTTTTTCCCCCACAGAAGGATTGTCTATGTCTCTGTCTTCTTTTCTTTGCACATCCATCTCTGGATTCCATCTCAATCTCATGTCATTCTGTGAATCCTTAACCTCATTCTCTTCAGTCCATGCTGATGGGAAAGGACATTAGTATTGCATTTTTGGTCAGGTCGAACACAAATCTAGTAATCAATAAACACAGGTAAAAATCTCATAGAACCTGTGTAGACAGTGGTAACTGCTGACACCACACTCAATGCCTCCAGTTCAGTTACCTAATATCTTTTTTCTGCTCTTTGGAGCTGTCTGGAGTAGAACAATACTGGCAGCATTTCTCCACCTCTGATCACATTAAGCACAGCTCCAAGTCCTAACGTGCTAGCATAAGTCTGGATATCTAATATATAACTACTATTTGGAACAAGTTGCATTACACAGCTTACCAAAGGTCACCTCACAGTATAGAACCCTTCCTAACTATCCTCCCAATTAAAACTGATAACAATCTGTCAACATTTCCTTGATTCTGACAAGCCCTGTCTCCTAAGCACACTCTCTTGATACCTCTAATCTCTTTCTAGCTCTATAACCTAACCCAGAAACATTCAAACCATCACAGATCTATATGTCAAGCCTGCATTACAAGGGGTCAAAGGTGTCCTGACATTCTGCCCATAAACTAATTGATATAGGGAGAACCTTGTATATTGGTTAAGACATGGTTGCAGTGCAAAAGGGGCAAGAGTTGCTTCTAATGTCCCATGCATCCTTTCCACGACCCCGTAGACTGGTAATGGTAGGGTGTGGTTCTAATCATGAAATCCCAATTTGCTAAGAAAGCCGTGTATGACTAATTATATACTACTATCCCAGCAGCTACTGCCTAGGCAGTTATATTCTTGAGTGGTATGATATCAGGTCATCTGCATGCCATGAAGATAGCAGTCAGCAGATAGCGAGCACTTCCTTTCCCTTTGGGAACAAACCCAACCCACAAAATGTGCTGCTAAACATTCAAAAGGCTAGGATATTACCGGCCTCTCAACATTGCATGCTTTCCTCTGTTAACTCTATGGCAGGTATCACAACTCCTACAATATTCTTTTTTCTTTTTCTTTTTTCAATAATGGCCAAGTAAAACGTGCGTGCAACAAAGCTCTAACCTTCCTAGCTGAAGGGTGGCCAGATACATCATGGCAGGGACTGATCCAAATAGGTTGACCTGCCACCTCCCTAAATTTTAATGATATTCATTGTTATATTCTGAACTGATACATTAGTTGGAAATTATTTGCATGATATTCATAAATATTTCATAGCGTTATCGAAATGATGTTACCTAGATACCAGAATCAGTAGTTAGTTAAGCGCTATGCGCGATCAGGACATCGGATAAGAGAGGATCAAATATTGGTGTACAATGCACAAGATAATCAGGGAACTGAGGGGCGTGTGATGTGCATGCGTGGGGTCGACCTGTTGCGGATCGTACTTAGTGCAGTGAGGGATGACATTGACTGCCTGATGAACATGCATACATAGTGTGACTACTAGTCATTATTATCTATCTCCCCCCAAGTCCTCTGACAGGGGGACTAAGAGTTAGTGTGCTTGTCCATATCGTATGATGGGCTTTCTCTCCCGGTTGCTTAGTCTTGGAGTGGGTGGGGGGGAGGGGGTCTTGGTTGGGGACATCTGCAGGCTTTTTGGGGCCGATTGGTTTTTGAGGCCGGTTGGGGTGCCAGCCACTGAGGCATATGAGCGCTGTTGCTGCACGGGGGTTTGGGATGCTGGCACTGTGCTACTCGGCGTGGGTGGTGGCTGTGGTGGGGTGGTCTTAGAGAGTGTCTTCCTGGACTTGCACAGTGAGGACTGAAATGTTGTTGGGCCCATTCATGAATCCAGATAGTTGGAGAGACTTCCACATCAAACTCTGGATAGATGATTAGATTCTCTTTTGTTGTTGTTTAGTTGTTGTTGTTATTGTTTTTCTGAGTGCTGTCAAACTCAGGTTCTTTATGTTTATTATCACTTTTGCTGGTATATAACTATTGTGGTTAGAGCTTATAGCCTGACTAATACTAAGAGCACATCACTCACTTAAATCTACAAATCCATCAACCCTCCCCCCCCTCCCCGCCTCCGCCATCATCACCATGGTATTCATTAATAATTGGAGTGTATGGTGCAATTTACAACACGTCTTACTTTCAAGAAAACTGCTAAAGTGATTAATGCAAGATGCAGCTATAGCTATAAAGTAAGTTAAGGAATGTATTTGGTTTGATATTGACATATTTAGAACTGCAGATTTAACAAATCTTAAAACATAATGTGTGTAGCTATGTGTGTCAGAGTTAGCCGCGAGTGTATTAATGGACATGTATTGCTGCACATCAAAGAATAGTTGAAAGTGTAAGGGTACTGTTTATGTGTTCATCAAGTCCCCCTCGTTTATCATGCTTTACATAAACTGTCAACTTGCTTAGAGCATTGGCGCGGCCAACCTTAACCCTAGTGGCAGTGACTAAAAGTATTGTGGCTGGAGAGTGTCTGAGGAGCAAATATCTGCCATAATATCCACAGCGCATAGAGATCAATGCAAACCTCGTGTCTACTCATGGCATTGTGTTTCTGTATAGCTAAAACATTGCAAACAATGAATTATCTTTGTTCACTCATTCTTCTTTCTGCCACATTCAAAATAGAAAAGTTGAAAATATTATAAATGAGTTATACCAGATCTGCTTTCCCCACTTCTTTTAGGTGCTTTAAATATGATATCAAATTGTAATGATGCACAAAAAAAGGAAAAGGGAAACAGTGTAGTACAGAAAGTTGGTCTGAATGTATACATCTAATTAGTAAATGGATGAAACACAAATTATTGTAGAACAGTTTTTCAGTTATAATGCTACTAATAAAAAAACAACAACCAGCAACATCAATCGGAGTCTGACATTTGATCCATTAACTCTTGCCTGAGGTCTTCTTCTCTTATTTTTTTATTCATAAGGCCTAAGTCAGTGTAGATATTGCAATGCGGCAATGCATCGACTAATTCATGTTGGCTGTATATTTAGTTGTCTTTCAGGTATAATTTTTTGATGTGAATATGTTTCAGTCCCACAGTCATACGTGCTGCATCAGTAGTTCCAATTTTGTTGCCCGAAAGTGACAATGTTTCCAGACATTGGCAATATTTTAGACCCTTTGCCAGAATAATAGCACTTTCTCCATCAAAGTAGTTGTTGTCTAGATAGAGACTTTGCAACTGTGTGCATCTACGCAACCCACATGCAAGACCATCAGCAGATCCAGAATCTATCTTATTGTTCGATATATCCAGAAAATGTAGATTTTTACAGAATTGTAGAGCAACTGCTAGAACTGTAGTGCCATTCGTGTGTATTTGATTACCAGCAAGATTCAATGTCCTTAATGAAGAGGAATTTTGTCTTGGATGCCTTTTTGAGGTGCTACTAATCCAATCTGCTACTGCTGATGCTCCCTCTGGACCTATACTATTACACTCTAACTGCACACATTCCAAATAGATACTATTCTTCAAAGCCTCCATCATTGCAGCTGCTCCATTTGAGCCAATAATATTCTTCTCAAGATAAACAGATCTAATTTGACAGAAATGGTTAATGCCTTCAGCCAAACATGTTGCCCCCACAGAGTCCATGTTGTTGTCACTCAAGTTGAGCTTTACCAAATGTCTGCAGGTTTGTATTCCCTCAGACAGTAACTGAAAATCATTTGAGTCCAGTTTGTTGGAACTGAGATTTAAAATCTTCATCTGAGGGCAATGTTTCAACCCTTCACTCAGCAATCCGGCACCACAAACTTTGTGTAGTTCAATACTACTAAGATTTAAGTCTACCAGTTGACATTGTCTCATGTTTTTAACCAAAAGTCCCAGGAATTTCAAATCCACAGTATTCTTTTGAAGATGTAATGTTTTTAGTTCGTGGTTATTTTCAATTATCGCCTGGATTATGTCACAAATTGTTGTACTGCATGTACTCCCAATTCTCAATTCTACTAATTTTACATCTAACTTTAGATTTTCAACAACTGCTCTAACTTCATCAACATTAGAATCAATACGAGTGTTCTCCAGGTTTAAAGTTTTCAAGTTACAGTAACTATTTAATCCTTGGAGCAGAACTCGAGCTGTATTTGTTGTTTCCCTAGAACTGATATTGTTCAAGCTCAGATGTTGAATTAACTTTGAAAGTCCCCACAGTTGTTCTGTATGTAATGGAAAGTAGTTACCATCTAAATTCAGGCTTTGTAATGCATGGCATTCCTTTAATCCCGTTAGTAAATCTTCGATACCATATGATATTTCAGTATTGTGAAAATTTAAAGATTGCAAGTTTTGGCAATGCCTCAATCCATAGCCTAATGCAGCTGCCCCTTTATTGCCTATTTTATTGCCACTTAGATTCAGTTCCAACAAGCTACTGCTCCACTGGTGACCTTCATCTGCATATGACTTGCCATCTGATCCATTTCTAAACACATGGTTATTCAATAAGGTTGGAAATAAAAGTCCAATGTATTCATCATTGCGAAATATTTCCTCTTCCTTTGATTCATATATTCTCTTGCCTGTTCTATTAAGCCATAATGCCAATGCAGCAGCACCATAGGTTCCTATTTTATTATTACTCAAATTCAATATCTCTATCTGGATGTTTCTAAAGTACTATGCCACACACTTTATGTCATCATTGCATAGATTATTGTAACTAAGGTTAAGTACCTTCAAGCTTTTACTCAATGTACGATCCTCAAAAGAATATGTGAATCTATCCTTCTGAACTCTGCCAAACGAGGCACGTGTCTCACTTAAACTGCAGCGACTGAGATTTAAAGTGTGCAGGCATCTGCAGTGTTCTAGACCATTAACTAATTCTTCTAAGGCTGACTTAGATATTCTTTTACCACTGAAGTTTACTGTTAATAAGTTCTTAAAACAGGGCATCACTCTTTGTACAGATGAGGGATGAGACAAATTAACGTATTTTGAAACTTGAATTGAACTTTCCTCTTTTATTTTTACCGAATTACTGAGCTTTTGTATCCTTTCACAAGTTTCATGGGAAATATGGCTATTGCCTAGTTTTAGTATAAAATTGTCTTGCATTTTATCAGCAGCCTCAGCTAGAGCAAGTGCTCCTTCATCCCCAACATCATTTCCTTCCAAATCTAGCTCTAGTAATTTAGAAAAAGGTGGTATCAGAGAATTAGATATAGTGATGGCACCATCACTACCTATCAGGTTACATGACAGAGACAAGTGGGTTAGGTTAGTGCACTTCTCTATAAGTTGAGACAATGCTGTTGTTCCCCTACAAGTGATTTTATTACAATCTAATTGAAGTACTTGCAAGTTTTCATGAACTAGATTCCGTAGAGTGTCTAAGCTTGAATCCAATAAGTCACAGTTCACAAGGACTAAGTGAGGAGTATCTAGGAATTTTGGCACCTGCGATAGCTCAAATTTGAAATTACTTAAAATACCAATTGTAATCTCACTAAGTGGCTTGATTTTGCACTTGAAATGGTTCAAAAGAAGAAAAAGACATTTTTGGTGAGTTTCATTACTATGTGCATTGTAGCTATACCGTATTTCTTCAAGAGATGACATTTTCAATGGCATTTCTTTTAGTAACTGATCTTCCGACTTACGAAGGTGAGTTTCATTACTACATCTATACCATATTTCTACAAGAGATAATATGTTGAATGGATTTTTTTTTAGTAACTGATCTTTTGACTTGCGTCTAATCGTACTTGTTCTAAGAGGCATACAAATTCCTAGGTACCTCAGATGTGACAGTGTGGGTTGATTATTTAATATTTCTATTTCTTCTTCTCCTATCTCGGTATTTTCCAAGCCAATTTCTGTTAAGAACTGGAATTTACTTAGAAATAGTTGGAAAACGTCAAGGTGCCCTTTGCTAAAAATCTCAGGAAAGAAGCTAAGTGATTCTATGCCATCTATTTTGTCCTGTCTAGTTTTTTCTATGAACATTTGAGCTTCAGCTTCATCTAGATTACACTTGTTGAATACTAATCTGGTGACAGCCTTAGAAGTTTCATTGCAAGTGTAGGATAGTGCATGCCAGTCAGGTGGTAAAAATGTATGGTCATTAAATTCCAAAAACTTGTGTTCCAATATAGAATCACAAACTATTTGTTGTTGTGACTCAAAGGCACACTGCATTCTATACAAGTCATTGGAATGCTTGGAGGTCATAATTTGATTTAAGCGCTCACTGTGGTTATCAAATATGCTACATCCACAATAAAACTTCCATACATTGAGCATCTCCTTATTATTGGCATATTGTACTACTATTTTCTGTTGTTCTTCTATTGGACATGTGCATATGTGATATGCAGTGAGGAAAAAACTCTTGAAAGGTCAAGTATAAGAAGGAATACAAATCTTTACACCAAACAGTTTTGCTGTTTTATCTACAGTAACTAAGCCCAAGGAATGGACATCGGAACCGTTTTTACAAAGAGTGGGGCCCAAAGTAATAGTTTGCTTTGACTGTATTGTCATTTCAAAAGCTAGCTTGCAAACTTTAGTAAATGACTCAAGTATGTCTCCATCTAAATCATTTAGTGAATCATATTCTACTGGACTGCCATCACGTTCTAACTTGCGCTTGATAGTTAGAAGTGTGAAATATTCATACATTTTAATCTCAGTTACTGGAATGTCTTCAATAGGCTGTTGGTAGATGAAATCATGGCAGCATGCACAGGCAAATAGCACATGTGTAATAGGTTTACATGACTCCCTAAGTAGTCTTTTAATTCACCCGCTTTTTGCTTACTGTGTTCGTTTTGCAAGAAATAGGAGTCCACATATTCAAAGAAAGACTCTCTAGAGAAACCAAGCACTTCTATTCTTTTTGATATTTTAACTGAACGTCTCAAATCAACGGACCCTATAGGACGCGAAGCCACAATAACCATAGAATTGTGGAGGTATTTTTGATACAGAAGTTTATGAATGAGATTATTGGGATCATTTCTTGACTGATATTCATCCAAACCATCAACAATAAAGCAGCACCCTTTGCCATTCTGTTTTTCTATTTTATCTACTAATTCTTTTCTCATGTCAGAACTACTATAAAAAAGTTCTAGAATATAAGATAATGTAAGACTTTGAGAGCTTAACATTTGTAATGAAATTAGGAAAACCAAATTGGAGCCCATTAAAATATCAGGTTTAGAGGCCCAGTCTTTACTCATTTTTCGAGTTAGAGTAGTTTTACCACTACCTGGTCGTCCTTCTATCAAAACAAATGCTCCTTCCTCATATTTTTGGAATAATAATTTATACTCTCTTGTTTCCTTCTCTTTCAAAATGTCATCCATGTCTCCCTTAACTGAATCATCATGGATTTTATTGTAAGGTCTGTTCTCCTTTATAAGAGCTAGTTTAATGAAACTAGAGCTTCCTACTGGAGGCCACGAGTCATTGTTTATTTCAGGTATTCTTTCGTAAAATTTCAGAAGATTATATTTTTCAAGAGAGATAATAACTTTTAAAGTTGTTTGTTCCTTTTGTCCAATGCTATAGCTATAATTTCCCTGTATTCCTTGGCATGCCTCTTTTATTACCAGAAACTTCTGGCATACTCCGCTATATTTCAAATCATCACAGAGTGGCTCTCCATTTTTAAGCCAGTGGTACTTTTCTGATTCATTTCAAGCACTTGTTGCTTCTAAAATCGTAGACTTACCATCAGAAACTTTGTAGTAGTTTGGTTTTAAAGTAAAAGAAGGTTTTTTCTGATGTGCTGTTTCAGTAAGAGGAGGTACTAAAGTAATAATTTTTTCTTGAAATTTTTTGACAAACTTTTCCGATACCCGAGCTTCACTTACAAATTCATTTTTAAGAGCTTTCTTTAAGGCTCCTAATGTTGGGTGGTGATGATCATTATACCATTGTAGCAGTATAATTGTATAGTCTAAGGTTATTACTGTGGCTATTACGACATTCTTCTATTTTAGACTTAGAAAGATTTAGAGCTATTCCAATTTCCTCCCATTTATGTGACACCTTTTGTAATATCTCTGCTAACAAATTTACATGCATTTCTAAGACTATATTGGTGTCCTCATCAAAGACATTTATTGCATTAGGCTTACCAGCCTCACTTTCATTGATTTCCTTCAGCAAATTGTAAGTAACTGCTTTCATTTCTCTAAAACTGCTCAATGCTTTAATGAGAGTATTAACCTGGCTTGCCTTAGTATTAGTGGTTGTCAATGCAACATGCAACAAATACCTTGCTTTTATAGCTGGATCCAAATGATCAGGATCAGGATCCAATGAGAAGAAGTTATTGTGAATGTCTTCTGGAATTAATTGTTGATAGAACAGAGATTTAGCAACTTCTTCCAAATTATGAATCTTCTCTACAGCAGATATAAGTGCTTCTTCATATTTTCTCATATCATCCATTTTCTGTAGTTCAGCCATGGTGTTTACAGCAAATTGGGTCAACAATCTCTAAAATAGCTCTCAGAATGATATTTATTATCACATGACCTCCCATAAAGCTACTTGTATGGCTCCCATGAATATTAGTATGACATGCAATGCTTTAACATCACATGATATCCTAGCAACTATCATTCAAATCTTGGCCACACGTGAATTTAACATCACATGATATCCTAGCAACCATCGTTCAATACTTGCCACATGTGAATTTCAGTAAGCAGTGTGCAACAAGGCAGTCTGCCGTGTGTTAGACTGTCAGTGAGAATTAACACTATTGCCACCAAGAAAGCTATTCACTGACTTTTCATACACTCAAATAATTAAATGAGTATAATATTGGACAGGACAAAGAGGAGATGACAAATGACCCCAAACAAGATGTCAATACATGACCACAAACAAATGTAATTACATTCCCCCCTCTAAGTTAAATTATTGAAGATTAAAGAAATATGTTAGATTTTGGGATGCTTCAAAAGTGCAAAATTTGAGCAGCTAATTTATTTGGCGCTGAATAGAGTCAGGCTTCACAAAGTGCAATTTTTTTTAAGTGAGACTCTAACACACTGCCCCCATTACTCTAGACCTCAGCAGGAATGAGTTGGATGCAAATGATATTCAATTTCTGTCGAAAGAAATAGCCACATACACGAAAGGGACAAATTTTAAACTTGGTATTATTTGTATTGATTCTGTTGGAGCAAACTATTTGGCTGAATTTAACACTTTTTTTGTAATTTCAGATGGATTAAACTCAAAGACCACAGAATTGATTGAAATGGTGCAGCTGCTTTGATGTTCAATTAAATTAATGGAGCTTCAAAGAAATTGTATAGTTTCAGATGGTGCAGCGCAGATGCAATAGCATAATGTTGTGGTTGTGCCAAGATGGCAGACTGCCACCTGAGTTACTCCTCGCCTCGTAGTGATCTAAGGTGGGATCACCACCTGGGCACACTTATATGACACATAACGATCAGTACCACACGAGAAATGCCAAGGATCCTGAAGCAATGGCAATACCGTACCACATGGGAAACTATGTTGGGCTTGCGCAACACAATGAATCAGAAGCATATCTGTACAACAACTTGAAAAAAGATTTTGGTTTATTAGTATAGTACTAAACATAGCTAAGAATGGTTCTAAAAAAAATGTGCCAAGGTTAACCCTTTCGTTCCCAATCCCGCTTAAAAGCGGGTGAAGACCGGTTGGCTTCTCCGAATTTTTAAAAATAGTTACTTTATAGCTAGAACCTTCAGATTGCATACACAGGTGCCCAATGCGTTGGAGAAGCATCTAAAATAGCTTTCAGCCAGGGCTGCTTCGACAGTACCTCACAGCAGTTGCGTTTATTTCTTCCTCGGAAAAAAAAAAAAACATCGGTTCTCCGTCGAATTTTAAAAAAAGTTACCTTCTTCACAGCAGCTTCATTTATGGATCCAGTCATCTCCAGAGCTTTGTAGAAGCAGCGAAAAATTGCTTGAGCCCAGTAGCCTTCCATAACACATTGAAACAACCGCTTCTTTGCCGACCAAGACTTTGCGGTTTGACTTACTGTCTTCTTTTTTTTTTATAAAATCGCCAGTTCAACTGGGGGCCTCCCCATTACGTACAGGCTTAGGTAATGCTTATTACATCACAGGAAAAAAGTGAGCGTGTCGTGTGATCCAGGTAACTATGCAAAAAAAAATTTTTTTTTGAAGTCAATTTGGAAAGATGGCGTCTACCAGTTACAGTGCTGTGGAAGTTTTATACTTGCTTGATACTGACTCTAGCGACTCAGGATCAAGCGGAGAAGAGGGAGACGACATCTAGGGCTATAGGAGGCCCTGTATCAGGGTTGGGGACCACACCCCGTCAACTCTGACACTGACAATGGAAGTCAAGAAGATGATCGATGTAAGCTTGTCTTTCTCTTATCTTTCTCTTGAAAACTAGCAAGCTTCTGTTGTGGAAAGGACTTATTTATAGCTATATTGAGATGGAGAAAGCTGTTTAGCTATAATATATATATATTTCATTGAGTTTTGAGATTTGAAAGTGGGTTGTGGTTTGTTGAACAATTTCAAATTTTCAAAAAAATTTAATTTTTTTTACCAGAATGTACTACTAGGACCAGATGTGTATGCAGTCACCGACCCGATTGTGAAGAGGGATTGTGAAGAGGGATTGTGGAGAGGACGCAGATAAGGCAACAGGAGCAGAGTCTTCCATTGACGAAGGAGAAGATGCTGGACCTGGCGAAGTACACTCGGAGCCCCACCCCCCCTCCCTCCCAAACAAAAATCCTGTATGAAACCGCATACAATAAATACATCATAAAGTTGCAATTATATAGGATCATGAATAATTTGTTGTTTGTATTACAAATATCTTTGTTGTTGGTGTTTTTGTGTATATGAAATTGTTTTGTAGTGGAGCTCGACGTCCAATGGCGTATGTTCCTTGTGGACACTCATAGATGTCTCCTACATGATCACAATCAGCACCACACACAACAAACAACATATTTTATTGTTGAACTAATATAATATTGGTATAAAGTACATCAAACAATATTATTTCTATTTTTTTATTATTATTATTGATGGGAAAAGTGGAATTTTTGGGGGAAAAATTTTTTTTTTTTTTAAAGTAATAGTAGAGGGCCTAAATATTATTCAATTTTCTCAATCAAAAAATGAGGGGAATCCCAAACTCTTGGTCTATTTAGTGATATATGGTTGCTATGGGGTTTTCCCAGCCAGCATCGAGTTAAAAAAATAAAACGGTAATGCACTATTCCGCGGTAGAAGATTAGATTTTTCCGCGCGCGTCCAAACAATTTGGGAACGAGAGGGTTAAACTTATT
>WLWD01002259.1_pt1 | contig 110511 bp, 67 predicted proteins | sample 6712731 | NCBI WGS metagenome assembly WLWD01 (sample SAMN12718690, study PRJNA576275) | sponge metagenome | isolation source: marine sponge | host: Mycale hentscheli | place: New Zealand: South Island, Marlborough, Capsize Point | collected 2014-11-01 | reverse complement strand
ACTGATGGCAAGGAAGAAGAAGGCAAAGGAATCATTGGTTGAAGTGATGAAGCATAAGGAGATTGAGAAACCAATGGTTGAACCAATGAGGAAGAAAGGGTTGGAGAAATCATTGGTTGAATGGTAGGGTTAACTGATGGCAAGGAAGAAGAAGGGGGAGGAATCATAGGTTGAAGTGGTGAAGAATAAGGAGATGGAGAAAGCAATGGTTGAACCAATGAGGAAGAAAGGGTTGGAGGAATCGTTGGTTGAATGGTAGGGTTAACTGATGGCAAGGAAGAAGAAGGGGGAGGAATCATTGGTTGAAGTGATGAAGAATAAAGAGATGGAGAAAGCAATGGTTGAACCAATGAGGAAGAAAGGGTTGGAGAAATCGTTGGTTGAATGGTAGGGTTAACTGATGGCAAGGAAGAAGAAGGGGGAGGAATCATTGGTTGAAGTGATGAAGCATAAGGAGATGGAGAAACCAATGGTTGAACCAATGAGGAAGAAAGGGTTGGAGAAATCGTTGGTTGAATGGTAGGGTTAACTGATGGCAAGGAAGAAGAAGGGGGAGGAATCATTGGTTGAAGTGATGAAGAATAAAGAGATGGAGAAAGCAATGGTTGAACCAATGAGGAAGAAAGGGTTGGAGGAATCGTTGGTTGAATGGTAGGGTTAACTGATGGCAAGGAAGAAGAAGGCAAAGGAATCGTTGGTTGAACTGATGAAGCATAAGGAGATGGAGAAACCAATGGTTGAACCAATGAGGAAGAAAGGGTTGGAGGAATTGTTGGTTGAATGGTAGGGTTAACTGATGGCAAGGAAGAAGAAGGGGGAGGAATCATTGGTTGAAGTGGTGAAGAATAAGGAGATGGAGAAACCAATGGTTGAACCAATGAGGAAGAAAGGGTTGGAGGAATCGTTGGTTGAATGGTAGGGTTAACTGATGGCAAGGAAGAAGAAGGCAAAGGAATCATTGGTTGAAGTGATGAAGCATAAGGAGATGGAGAAACCAATGGTTGAACCAATGAGGAAGAAAGGGTTGGAGAAATCATTGGTTGAATGGTAGGGTTAACTGATGGCAAGGAAGAAGAAGGCAAAGGAATCATTGGTTGAAGTGATGAAGCATAAGGAGATGGAGAAACCAATGGTTGAACCAATGAGGAAGAAAGGGTTGGAGAAATCATTGGTTGAATGGTAGGGTTAACTGATGGCAAGGAAGAAGAAGGCAAAGGAATCATTGGTTGAAGTGATGAAGCATAAGGAGATGGAGAAACCAATGGTTGAACCAATGAGGAAGAAAGGGTTGGAGGAATCATTGGTTGAATGGTAGGGTTAACTGATGGCAAGGAAGAAGAAGGCAAAGGAATCATTGGTTGAAGTGATGAAGCATAAGGAGATGGAGAAACCAATGGTTGAACCAATGAGGAAGAAAGGGTTGGAGAAATCATTGGTTGAATGGTAGGGTTAACTGATGGCAAGGAAGAAGAAGGCAAAGGAATCATTGGTTGAAGTGATGAAGCATAAGGAGATGGAGAAACCAATGGTTGAACCAATGAGGAAGAAAGGGTTGGAGAAATCATTGGTTGAATGGTAGGGTTAACTGATGGCAAGGAAGAAGAAGGGGGAGAAATCATTGATTGAAGTGGTGAAGAATAAGGAGATGGAGAAATCAATGGTTGAACCGATGTGGAAGAAGGGTTTGGAGGAATCATTGGTTGAATGGTGGGGTTAGCTGATGGTGAGGAAGAAGGTGGAGAAACCAATGGTTGAATTGAAGGTGAGGAAGAAGGAACCGATGATGAGGAAAAGGAAGCTGTTAGATTAACTGATGGTGAGGAAGAAGTAACTGGAGGACTAATTGGTTGGTTGGTAGGGAAAATTGATGGTGAGGAAGAAGGAACAGTTGGAATTGTTGGTTGAACTGATAACGAGGAAGAAGAGGCTGAAGGAATTATTGGTTGAATGGTGGAAACAGTTAATGATGAGGATGAAGGTGCTGGAGAGACCAATAGCTGAACTAATGATGATGAAGGAGCTGGGGTCATTCCTGACTGAATGTAGGGGACAGTGGATGATGAGAAAGAAGAGGATGGAGGAACTAATGCTTGAACTAATGATGAGAAAGAAGGAACAGGAGCATACACCGTTTGATTGGTGGGTGAAGTTGATAAAGAATGTGTAGCACTCATTGTTTGCATACTAGATGGTGATAATGAGGAAAATGGTGTTGGAGAGACCGTTGTATCAGTATCAAGTCCATTTAATGATGAGAATAACAAAGTTGGATGAATTGTTGGCTGATCATTACCAGATGATGATGAGAATGAATAGGTTTGAATATGAACAATGGGGGCCGCTGATGTTGAAATGACTGGTGAACTCACAAGTCCTGCTGTTGAAGAAGAAGAAGAAATAAGGCTTGGTGACTGAAATATAGGGACTACTGATGAAGCTGATTGTTGAACAGAGGGGACAACTGATGAAGGAGATTGTTGTATAGTGGGGGCAACAGATGAAGGAGCTTGAGTGCTAATTGCTGGAGTAACAGATCCTGCATATCCTTTGAGAATGTTTATTGCAAAGGTACACAACAGTGTACAGAAAGTGTTCATGCTGTATAATAAAAATTAAGATCAACTAAAAAACTATTATACAGGATATGAGTAGACTAGCTATATGTATACTATTGTAGCTATATATATATAGACTATAATAGTCATAGAAAAACTAGCGCTAACACTACTGATCGTGGGTAAGTATTTGAAATACATAGTGTACATTTATCAGCTCACATTTTAGGCACCTACGTAGTCTCCATAACCACCAAGAATTTCGTTGCATCGTCTCGGATTCAGCGATCTTTACCGGTAACAGTTTTCGAAAACGTAGCGCGCGTGTGCGTTGCCAGTCCCATTACCTTATCTAGCTAACTGGGGAACGGAGGGTCGGTTGTTTTTAACTTCAACTTCATGTAAGTTGTACTCATTTTATATAATTCCCTAAACACAAGCTAAATAACTAGTTGTCTCTTGCAGTCTCTTTAGACTCTTCTAGTCTTTTTAGACTCTTCTAGTCTCTTTAGTCTCTTCTAGTCCCTTCTAAACATAAAAATGAAAAAAAAAAGAAGGTAGAATTGTTTTTGAACTTGCATCACCTATATGTTATGATTAAAGGCCGTATACACCGGAATACAGCTCTCTAGCTCTCATTTATGATATACTATACCAAAATATTTTCAAATCTTTGTACTATACTAATATTCTTAATGCAGGTCTTGTTAGAGCTGTATTTCTTCCCATTCTGAAGTCCATAGGAGGAGTCATAGGCTGAAAATGAAGTTCCAAAGGAAGCTAATCCTGAAACACAGAGATTGTGAGTAGCTACAGTGCAAATGAAGCTGGCCTACTATTAGTGAGTGATAGCACAAGTAACCTGTGCTAGGGATCAATAGCACTTGTAAAACAATTGAAATTGCACTCGGCTTCACCTTGTGCTATATCAATCACATTACTCATAATATTAATCCCAAATATCACGGTTACCCGTGCTATTACTCTTACAAACAATCTAATCATTTAGTTAAATATACTTGTGTATTTATAATCTTTTTTCCATATTTATTGCATTTTCTTTTTTCTTTAATTTCAATCATACCTGTACTTTTATCAGTGACATTTCAGTAGAAGTCTTCAAAGTCATAGTCCCCAATTCTGAAGGTCCTGAGATTTAGATCCTGAACTAGAACTGTCCTGTACACCTTCTGGGCGGGTGCTGTTACATGGTGGTTTCAAATGTGACGGTATAGTGAAGGCTAGTATGAGGTGGGATGAAGTAAGCATCTCCATAGCCAGCCAGCCCAAGATATCATTCTGGAGAAATCATATGCTCCTAACATACTTCTAGTTTCATAGAGTGATTTGTACAAAGACTAAAAACATGTAAGTGCAGACAATAGACATGAAGAAATGCTTGTAGAACTGATAGCTAGTTAACAAAAATGTAGAAGTTAGCAGACCATGATCAACGAATGTAAAGAACTTGCATGAATTATAGAATACTGTACTATAATTTTCAATCATAAGTCACTTCATTGCACTAACTTACTGGATTTTTAGATGCCACCCATTGGACTCTACTACCCATAATTGTGTTGTCACTGCCTTCAGTGGGCTCTTCAATGGGTCCTTAAAATCAGCAATTCAGAAGGTTCTTCATTGTTTTCGGTGGCATTTTTTATTATTCATAATGCCTTCTAATGTGTCTCCCATGTCCTTATCTTATTCTTTCTGGTCATTACAGGCCAAATTAGATAAAATAGCTCCTAGAACTGTCTTCTTTATCCCCTCTGATGCTAAGGAAGGAAGAGAAGGATTATAATTTTAATTTTATTACTAAGGTTTACTTCCATCTGATGCCTATACTGGTTTTCTTGCAGTATTCCATTTTATGGCACATCGTAATGTCAGTCACTTGGCTAGAATAAATGCAGAGGCCAGCATTATGCTTGATACTAAGGCACCCATTGATATTCCACCAATCTTCAATACTGCGAGTTCTCACAATTCAGCCAATGAGTACAGGTATAACTCAGTTATTTTCTTCACATTGGTAGTAGCTACCCTGAAGTTAACCTGACTGTCACTGAAGCATTACTAAGTTAGTCTACTTAAGAGAGATTCTGGTCAGGAATAAAATAAGTGGACCTCTACAGAGTCCTGCCAGGTAAAAAAGAGCATTCTCTCCAGTTGAAGCATACTGAGTAACTATTTTAACCGCTTTTACAAAGAGAAATTATTATTTGTACTTTTTGTTTATCTACTGTTTTCCTAAAATATTTTCAGTAAATTCCCCCTTTTTTTCCTTCCCCCATTTTTCATCCCATTCCTTCTATTTCCAGTGACACCCATGGAGCCTCCAGTCTTTAAATCAGTCTTTAGTGACAGAAAATGAGACCTGAGTGGAAACAGGTAAGGGAAGAATTATTGAGATGGAGTGTAGAAGAATTAGTATCCAGTGATTGACAATCTTATTCCTCACTACTGGAACTTGCTGTGGTTATGGGGGAAAGATTAGGGTTTAAATAGAATGTTACTAAGTTTAATGTCCAAAATTTTATTAAGTCTATAAATGTCCAAGGAAAATATGAAATGACAAAAAAAGCAACGTCTTTTTTTATTTTTATTTGCTTCTTTTTTGATAAAGTCATTAGCTGGGTTCTTTCCCCCCCCCCCCCCCCCCCCCCTCCCCCCCCGTCCATAGAATGGGAGTACCAATAGATGTTATAAAAAGCAGAATGAGGCAGTAGTAATCATCCAATGTACACATGAATGCAAATCCCACTACTAACTTGATGTTTGTCTGTCTAGCTGTTCTCAATTTCTTGACCACAAGAGTTGGTATCATTGTGGTGTGTGTGCTGTATAGGGTCTGTTGGATTATGCTCAAAATTTTTAAAATTATTCTAAAAAATTGTGTTATTATTCCAAAAGAATAATATTATCCCATTATTCTTTATTTTAATTAGAAATGCATAAGTGAAATAGCGAGTGTTGATTGCAGTAGCTGATGTATAAAGTAGGTACATTATGAAATGAATGAGTAAAAATACCAGTCTCTCTTACTGTTATACTGAATTACTCAAAATAGATAGGATTCAATATAGCTAGCTAATCTTTTAGTGAAAACCTTGAATGTCCCTGTAAAATTGTTCAATGAATGGAGAAAACATGCCCTGCATGCAGCTGAAGATCAATTATAAGGAACCTTACCAGACATTTGGGGGTAGCTAATGTGGATTACATGCTCAGCAGTGGATTCACCATTTATTCCCTTCAATTTTGTAAGTTGATTGGTATTAATTTACATTTTTTGTCAATTCTGATACATGGATAATTTTTGTTTAAACTAGGTATAGACATACTTGATTATTAAAGTTCAAACCACTAGTCATAAATGTTTTATTAATCAAACATTTAGGATTCTAATAGCTAGCCATCATCAGTGAAACAAAAATATAGTAACTGCTAGAAATGATGCTGCAATGTTTGGTACTACTGGGAACACCTCAAGCTATGATGCTCTTATCGATGGCTTAGCTTTCAAACTCTTTTAGGAATCAAACCATGTTTCTTAGCTCTCAAATTGAATGTTAGTTGTTATTTAGTGGATGCGATCTTTTCCACAGTTCATATGTAATAATGTCTCACAGCTCCAACTATCATGGAGCCATAATTCTCTCTGATTTCCTGGATAACATTTGATTAATAAAACATTTATGACTAGTGGTTTGAACTTTAATAATCATTATGTCTATACCTGTACAAACAAATATAATACCAACTTAGCTGATTTGACGAAGATGATCTCAACCCACTCACAATGATTGACTGAGTTGTTAATAGTTTATTTGATTTAATTAATGTGCTTAGATTAATATTTTCTATAGTTATAAAAATCTACTAAACAAGTCAATAATAGTAATAATAATAATAATAATATAACAGCAGCAGAGCCCAACTATATTTAGGACAAAACTTATGCAATTTATTGAAATATTAATGTTTGATTATACATGATTTGGGTCATTAATTTATGAATGAAGAGCAGAAGTTAGCATGGAAATTTTAAAGAATTCACTATCAGAGGTTCCAGTGTATTTGTAACTAATTTTTTGTCAGTTTTTGTGTATCATAGCCAGACAGAAGATAGCTCACCATGATTGTTCTCACTCAGTACCTTGATCAGTGTGTGAGGAGTTAGATATGGGTGTAACAAACTTAGGCTGAGTGCGAGGAACTTGGGCTGGGCACAAAAATCTTGAACAATGTGTTAGAAGATCTGCAATAAACTCATCTTGTATCCTTGGTGGTGGTAGTGGCTGTCTATGGCCAGTGTTGTTTTGGTTTAGCGATTCCAGACTTTCTTAGTTTTAGTTATTCATACTAAAAAAATATCTTGAATGCTTAGTTTTAGTTTTTTTCCCAAATTATCCCTGAAGATTTAGTTAGTTTTTAGTTTTTCTTCGCAGAAGATTTAGTTTGTTAGCTATACTATCATTTGTCTTAGTTTTGTTAATTTATGTTGCCTCTCAAATTCTGCAATAATGACTCCTTAGAAAATTGTTCATGTAGTTTTTCCAAAGAACTTCAAAAATGGCATATTTCTGTGAAAACTTGGGTATTATTAATAAAGTATGGTATTTGTTATGTAGTTTAGAGAATAATTACTTGATGGGAATTTATATTTTTATTTAATAATGACATAATTCAAGGTGAATTGTTTACAATAAAATTGCTTAGTTTTAGTTTTTGTCATCCACTCTACTGGTAGTAGTTTTAGTTATTATCGAATTTACTGTCTTCTAAAATAATTAGTTTTAGTTTTTTCATGTTCTCTACAGCTTAATTTTAGTTATTCTTACCAAAAGTAAAATACCCCAAAACTAAGGGGTTTTGGTTTTAGTTTTAGTTAACTAAAACAACACTATCTATGGCCATAGTGTTCACTAATGTTGCAGACTTCTCCTAGATTTGAAGTAGAATTTGAAATGAATTTAAATTTATCTATGAAATTTTTTTTAAAACCATTCTGACAACCTCAATTACCAGTAGCTCGCAGCTCTACCAAAAAAAAACATATCCAGAGTTATTTTTGTAATTTTAGCTAACAAATATGGAACTACGTACTTACCTGAGCTTCTCCCAAGTAATGGTGGCTTCCTTGGTTTAGCCACTCTGGCTACCAGTGGCACTTGACAACCAACGGGAGGCATATAGCAGCCCCAAAAAACGAAGAGGTTTTTCAAATTACGTTTGGTAAAGGGTTTCAATGCCATAGGAACCGGTTGCAGTAACTTTTTGGGACTTGAAAAACAAGCGCTTCGAAGGAATTATCTCACAATTTGGGGGCCAAGTTTGAAGTAAGACTTGCTTAATGTTGTAGTATCAGAAGAAAGTGGGGTCAAGTCTAAAAAGCCATGTTTTTAGGAGAAAAACCAGCACTCGCACGCACGTTTAAAGGGCATACGTACCATCCATATATACATACTAGTGATGTGATTGAGCACAAATGGCGAGCAAGCCTGCCTAGTTAAAACTACAGTATTGTTACTACATAATTTATATTTCAGCTTTAATTCATGCATAACACAAATAATAAATTACACTCTTACCTGAGTAATGGTAACTTCTGTAGTATCAAACTTGAGCAATTCTGACTACCTCAATTGCCAGTAACTCTTGAACAAGCTCTCAGCTACAAACCATCTACTGAAGAGGTACATCTTACTTCTGTTTCAACTCATACCTACCTCCTCATCATCAGGTTATTTTGGAAATTGCTGGTGGCAGCTACCTCAGGGTATAAATAGCAGCTGCCTTAGAGATTGTTTAGATATACCTTAGCAACTATTTTGTGTAAACTTAATAACTTTGTGGTTAGTTATTATATCATTTGTGGTTCTTTGTTATCTTGATGTTATTTAATGTATTATTCTTATTGATATTTAACTAAACTATCTGTTGAAGAATTAGAGACAATTAATTAAGTATTACAGGATTTACTTTTTAAGAAGGATTGGACTAAAACCTTCACAATACTTTAGAATGCTAACATATTGCCAGAATTCTTAACCATTTCACTAATTGGCTATTTTAAACAATAGCTATTAATTGATGATGTAGAATATTTTTTATAATTTTGTATGTTTTGCTTCATCTCCAGTAAAATAAAATGGCATTACAAATGTCTGAGCTTAATCTAAACACAGAGCGTAGGGTATAAAGGAAGATGACACGAATGACCATCTCTGAGCAGTAATAACAATGACCTGAACTATAAAATTGGGCAGGGCTTCGCCAGGCACTGGACTGCAGTTGCTTTTAGTGCATGCACATTCAATCAAGAAATTTTATATATAATAATTTGGTTGTTTCTTCATGTAATTTGTACTCTTATTACATCATTTTAAGAGAATATTATATTTCCTTTTAGTTCAAGTTAAATAACTAGTCTCTTAGTTTCTTCAGTCTCTTTAGTCTCTTATAGCCTCTTTTGTCTGTTCTAGTCTCCAAGACACTAAATAGACTGGAAGATACTAAAGAGACTAGAAGAAACTAAAAAGTCTAGAAGATACTAAAAGAGACAATAAGAGACTGGAAGACATTAGAAGAGACTGAAGAGACCTAAATACTAAAAAGACTAGAAGAGACTAAAAGACTAAAGAGACCAGAAGAGACTAAAGATACTAGAAGAAATTAAAGAGACTAGAAGTGACTAAAGAGACTAGAAGAAACTAAAGAGACTAGAAGAGACTATAAGAGACAACTTGTTATTTAGCTGATGTTATAGGGAATAATATTTCATAAATAACTCTTAAAATGATTTAATGAGATTACAATCTACATGAAGAAACAACCAAGGAGTTTTCATCCATGCATAATTTTAACTAGAAAATGGTTCCACCCTGTTTGGGCCCTGCCAAACAAACTGTAAACTGTTGTGAACACACCATACACCACACTCCATTTGCACATGCACAGTCATACATCTTTCTCATGCAATTAGTGTTCTTTCTCACTCCCCCCCCCCCCCCCCCCCCCCACCAAGACCATGTGCTCGCCTTCATGGCACTATTTGATTGGTCGACATGAACTCCTCCCTCACATTTACCATGCTTCTGTTTCACTCACACACACTTCTAGTTAGGTTCAGTTTTTTTCTGTGTACACTGTCAACCTCAGTCTGTTCTGTAATCATTATCTATCTCTTTCTTTTTTTGTGCTTAAATCCTGTAAGTCCCCTTTCTTTGTGAAATATATCTTGTCTTCAGCTATTTCTTTTTTTGTCCTTGTAGTCCCCTTGATGTGTGTTTCTTAATTATAATCTTTGTGTCATAGTTAAGAACTTTGTTATTTGGTAGTTAATTTCCGAGGGTGCGACTAACAGTCAGAGTTATGCCTGATTGATACAAGGAAATAGCGCTCACCCACATAGAGCAGGTGGAATGAGAATCTTTGACGTGGTAATCCGTCACCTCCAAACACACCCATTGATGTCAGCGACACAAATTAAGGTAGACAAAAAGAGGAGTTGTACATGTAGCTAGAGCAATCTAGGGTTTTAGCAGCATGATATAAAAATATGCCAAGCTAATTTTGCATATGTTTCTAGGTGAGTTCTTTTTCTCAAGACGATTTATTTAAAGAATGTATTTACTGGACCTTCAATAGCATTGAAAATCTTGATATAATTTATATTGTAAAACTTTATTTCCTAATAAACGCTTTGTGGCGTTTATGTTTTTTTTGTCTTATTCAATTTCGGAGCTCAATGTAGCACTTCCTTCACTATGACAGAATAATTGAATTGGCTGATCCAAGATCACTATGTGCTATTGGGAGCATTCAGCTGGTAAACAATTGATGTATGCATGGGTTACTTGGTTGACAGAGGGCCTCCCAGAAAGTGTAGTACTAATGGCATCAAATAACGTGACTAGGTACTTGAAGCTACTCCATTCCTTGTTGTTAATGTGTTCACTGAACTTGAGAGAACTAGAATTAAACACCACAGGTGTGAACCCTCAGTGCTAATATTTCAGGGACCATAAAAGCAACACCCTTGTGTCATATCCTAAAATATATTCACACCCCAAGATACATCCATAGTCATGTGTGATATCAATCCTTTAAATAAATGTCTTTAACGTTACTTTAACGTATACAAATAGATCTGTACCCGAAATGCTTGTCTATGATCTTAAATTAATGTCACGTTCTAGCAGCATGTGTGGTTTGTTGTTTTTAAAGAAAAAACAACAACAACAACAACAACAAAAAATTGCTAAAAGCTCACAAGGCTGACAGTAATCCAGCCAATGATAATTAATCAGCAGGAGTGTAGCAGTGTGTAAGGGGGATTGAATGAATCAAGTCAAACCCTAATGTATCTGCCATTGTAGCACTGGTAGTACTGGTAACAACGATAGCACTCAATACTGGTAGCAAAGAGCACTGGTATCATCCACAGTAGCACTGGTGACAGGAGTAGAATAGCAGGCTCCAGTAAAAAACCAGCCTGGCATCAATTGTCCTGCAATGCTTAAATTATTTATTGTACCACTTACCCACTATACAGGAATCACGTTGTCAGCTATAGGCTATTCTGAATGATTTTGATCGTTATACAGTAGAATTATTTGTGGCAGAATGATTAAAGGATAGGTTGGCTGTGATTGTGAAGTTCTTCATCAACATCATTATGATGGAATATAACAATTCAATAACATAGCAAACTATTCAATGAAAGTTATTTATGGATATGTTTTGTGAACAAGATGTTACAAAGGAATTAGAATGGAATATTACATGATATGGTTCTATTGCAATTTTTGTATAAATTTCTTCTATAAGATACAAATTAACTGCATCATTGTTATCATCATAAAGATGACATGAAGACCTATGAACAATAATTAATGTTCATTTGATTAATTAAACAATAGTTACTTATGTAGCACATAATAATGATACAGAAAATGAACAAAAAATTTTTTTCTTCTTTTCTGCTAATTTTATTTAATTGTTAAAAAAACCATAGATAAACTATAGATCAAATTACATTAGAGTTTGCTTCTTTCATGTAGCCCATTTTGCATTTTGCTTCCATTGTGATTCTTATTGTCATTTTCTGCCAAGCAGCTCAACTTCACAACTAGCTATGCAACATACTAGTTCACTAACAGTTAAAAATTCAAAAAAGTATAAGAACTTTAAAGCATGCTTTGGTCAGTTATCTACCACTAGCTGACTCCAATAAATCTAGCAAAACAACCAAAAAATATTGAGCATACCCTGGTTTGACTAACTTCACTTACATTCACCTACTGCTATTATGGTCATTTTTTATATTATAGCAACTTGGAGTATACATGGCCATCCCTTAGTAGCTATTAATATAAATAGTTTAGTTCAGTCTACTAATACGCTAGAAAATTATTTGAAAGTGAGTTATAGCAACTAATGTCTACTTAACTATGAAAAGCAGTTACAAACTTGTAAAAATTGAAGAATGCACTTTCATAACATGAACGCTGTCAAGGTTATATATATATATGATTTAGGTATTAACTATATTGTTTGCTATGTCAATTGCCACATGATTGTTCCATAATGTTATTACATTGTACAATATAACTTTGACTAGCTACTCTTAGTGAAAAAGTGTCGAAAGAAAAACTGAACAAGCAAACAAACAAAAACAAAACAAATGTAAAGAAACTATCAATGAAATTGCCTTAGAATACTTATTTTCTTATGGAAATAATAATAATTGGGTACATTAATTGATATAACCTAGCATAATAATTAACTTACTAGACTTGGCTGAGACTGTGGCTGAAATAGTTGTGTCTATAGAGATATTTGGAGTTACTGAGATAAAAGCAGTGGGAAGTGATGAAGATAAATTTGTAGTGTTCATGGGTAACATTGTAGAAGAAACAAAAGATTCCGTTATTATGCTGGTATGATTGGATATTATTGATGACATCAATTGAGATTGTGAAGAGAAGGAAGAAAAGGTTGTAGGTACTAATGGAGTAGCTGTAGGCACTATGGATAATAATAATTGTGAAGCTTGAAGAATTTCTGGTTGAAGTGACAAGGAAGGACCTGGAGGAATCACTGGTTGAACAGTTGGAACACCAGATGGTAAGAAAGAAGGACCTGGAGGAATCATTAGTTGAATAGTGGGAACACCTGATGGTAAGGAAGAAGGAGCTGGAGGAATCATTGGTTGAATAGTGGGAACACCAGAAGAATGAGCTGGAGGAATCATTGGTTGAACAGTTGGAACACCTGATGGTAAGGGAGAAGGAGCTGGAGGAATCATTGGTTGAATAGTGAGAACACCAGATGGTAAGGAAGAAGGAGCTGGAGGAATCATTAGTTGAATAGTGGGAACACCAGATGGTAAGGAAGAAGGAGCTGGAGGAATTATTGGTTGAATAGTTGGAACACCTGATGGTAAAGAAGAAGGAGCTGGAGGAATCACTAGTTGAATAGTGGGAACACCAGATGGTAAGGAAGAAGGACCTGGAGGAATCATTGGTTGAATAGTTGGAACACCAGATGGTAAGGAAGAAGGACCTGGAGGAATCATTGATTGAACAGTTGGAACACCTGATTGTAAGGAAGAAGGACTCGGAGGAATCATTGGTTGAATAGTGGGAGAAGCTGATGATGGGGATGAAGGACCTGGAGGAATCATTGGTTGAATAGTGGGAGGAGCTGATGATTGGGACGAAGGACCCGGAGGAATCATTGGTTGAATAGTGGGAGGAGCTGATGATGATGATGGGGATGAAGGACCTGGAGGAATCATTGGTTGAATAGTGGGAGGAGCTGATGATGAGGATGAAGGACCTGGAGGAATCATTGGTTGAATAGTGGGAGGAGCTGATGATGATGAGGATGAAGGACCTGGAGGAATCATTGGTTGAATAGTGGGAGGAGCTGATGATGAGTATGAAGGACCTGGAGGAATCATTGGTTGAATTGTGGGAACAGTTGATGATGGGGATGAAGGGGTTTGAGGATACATTGATTGAATACCTGGCAAAGGTGATGATGACACAGAATATAGAGCATTCATTGTTTGCATACCGGGGTATGATGATGATGATAATAATGGTGCTTGATGTATTCCATAATCAGTACTAGGTCCATTTTGTGGAATAGATGGAAGAATTACTGGTTGAACATTATGAGCAGCTGGTGAAGAGACTGGATGAGCTTGAATTTGAACAATGGGAGCAGCTTGAGTTGAAGAAGAAGGAGTTGGAATAATAGTTAGTATAGTTGTAGGGATATATGATGAAGAAGCAGGTGAGATGCTGGGGACAGTTGATGATGAGAAAGAAGTAACTGGTGAAATCATGGGTTCTACTGTTAATGGAGAAGAATAATAATCTGTTGATGATTGAAATATAGGGATTACTGATGATGAGGGAAAAGGTGCTGGAGAAACCAATGGCTGAACTGGGGATGATAAAGGAGTTTGAGTAATTATTGGCTGAATGAAGGGAACTGTTGATGGTGAAGAAGATGGAGATGGAAAAATAATCGATTGAATGGTGGGGCCAGTTGATGCTGAGGAAAAATAGAATGGAGCAATCATTGGTTGAACTGATGAGAATGAAGGAGATGGAGAAAGTACTGGTTGAATAGTGGACATAGTTGATGGAGAGGAAGAGGGAGCTGGAGGAATCATTGGTTGAGTAGTGGGAACAGTTGATGGTGAGGAATACAGAGTTGGAGTAATTATAGGTTGAATGATGGGTGAAGTCGATGATGGCAAAGAATGTGGTGTATTCATTGCTTGCATGCTAGGGTATGGCAGTGATGACAAAAATGGTGTTGTAGAGACCATTGGTTCAGTATAAGGTTCGTTTAATGACGAGAATAAAATATTAGGATGAATTTTTGATTGAACTGGGGAAATCACTGGTTCTGCTGTCGATGGAAAAGAGTACGAAGCTTCTGGTGTTTGAAAAAAAGGTACTACTGATGATGAATATGATGTTTGTTGAACAGAGGTGAACACATATGAAGTAGATGGTAGAATCGTGGAGTCAACAGATGATGGAGCTGAAGAACTAATTGCTGGAGTAAAAGGGACAGAGGAAGAAGGAGTTGGAATAATAGTTAGTATAGTTGTAGGGATATAATATGATGAAGAAGCAGGTGAGATGCTGGGGACAGTTGATGATGAGAAAGAAGTAACTGGTGAAATCATGGGTTCTACTGTTGATGGAGAATAATAATAATCTGTTGATGATTGAAATATAGGGATTACTGATGATGAGGGGAAAGGTGCTGGAGAAACCAATGGCTGAACTGGGGATGATAAAGGAGTTTGAGTAATTATAGGCTGAATGAAGGGAACTGTTGATGGTGAAGAAGATGGAGATGGAAAAATAATTGATTGAATGGTGGGGCCACTTGATGCTGAGGAAAAAAAGGATGGAGGGATTATTGGTTGAACTGATGAGAATAAAGGAGATGGAGAAAGTACTGGTTGAATAGTGGGGAAAGTTGATGGAGTGGAAGAAGGAGTTGGTGGAATCATTGGTTGAATGGTGGGAACAGCAGATGATGAATAAGAAGGGGATGAAGAAAATATTGATGGAATGGTGGGGTTAATTAATGATGCGGAAGAAGGAATTTGAGGAATCATTGGTGTAATTGTGTGGTAAGTTGATGGTGAAGAAGAAAGAACTGAGGTAATCATGGATTGAGTTGTTAATGAGGAAGAAGGAGCTGGAGGAATCAAAGATTGAACTGATGATGAAAATGAAGGAGGTAGAGAAATCACTGATTCAATGGTAGGGGTAATTGATAATGAGGAATAAGGAGCTGGAGAAATCATTGGTTGACTAGTGGTGTCGCCTGATGGTGAGGAAGAAACAGGTTGAAGAATAGTTAGTTGAGTTGTTAATGGTGAGAATGAAGGAGCAGGAGAAATCATTGGTAGAATAGTAGGGAAAGCTGATGGTGAGGAAGAAGGTGTCAAAGTAAACATTGCTCGAATAGTAGGAACTGCTGACGATAAGAAAGAATGGGCTGGAGAAAACGTAGGTTGAATGGTGGGGTTAACTGACGAAGAAGAAGAAAGTGATGGAGAAATTATTGGTTGAATAGTGGGGAAAGTTGATGATGAGAAAGAAGGGGCTGGAGAAATTATTGGTTGATTGGTGGGGTTAATTGATGATGAGTAAAAAGGAGCTGGAGAAATCCTAGATGTAATGGTAAGGATAGTTGATGGTGAGGAAGAAAGAATTGAGGGAACCAGTGATTGAAGAGTAGTAACTGCTGATGATGAGAAAGAAGGGGCAGGAGAAATTATTGGTTGAATGGTGGGGTAAGCAGATGATGAGAAAAAAAGAGATGAGGGAGTCATTGGCTGAGTTGCTGATGATGAGGAAGAAGCTGGAGACGTCATTGGTATAATAGTAGTTGTTAATAATGAGGAAGAAGAAACTGTAAAAACCATTGTTTGAATAGTGGGAACAGCTGATGATGATGAGTAAAACAAAGCTGGAGTCACTTCTGGTTGAATATTGTTAACAGTTGATGGTGAAGAAGAAGATGGAGCAATTATTGGTTGAATGGTGGGGTAAGCAGATGATGAGAAAAAAAGAGATGAGGGAGTCATTGGCTGAGTTGCTGATGATGAGGAAGAAGCTGGAGACGTCATTGGTATAATAGTAGTTGTTAATAATGAGGAAGAAGAAACTGTAAAAACCATTGTTTGAATAGTGGGAACAGCTGATGATGATGAGTAAAACAAAGCTGGAGTCACTTCTGGTTGAATATTGTTAACAGTTGATGGTGAAGAAGAAGATGGAGCAATTATTGGTTGAACTGATGAGAATGAAGGAGATGGAGAAAGTACTGGTTGAATAGTGGACATAGTTGATGGAAAGGAAGAGGGAGCTGGAGGAATCATTGGTTGAGTAGTGGGAACAGTTGATGGTGAGGAATACAGAGTTGGAGTAATTATAGGTTGAATGATGGGTGAAGTCGATGATGGCAAAGAATGTGGTGTATTCATTGCTTGCATGCTAGGGTATGGCGGTGATGACAAAAATGGTGTTGTAGAGACCATTGGTTTAGTATAAGGTTCGTTTAATGACGAGAATAAAATATTTGGATGAATTGTTGATTGAACTGGGGAAATCACTGGTTCCGCTGTCGATGGAAAAGAATACGAAGCTTCTGGTGTTTGAAAAAAAGGTATTACTGATGATGAATATGATGTTTGTTGAACAGAAGTGAACACATATGAAGTAGATGGTAGAATCGTGGAGTCAACAGATGATGGATCTGGAGAACTAATTGCTGGAGTAAAAGGGACAGAGGAAGAAGGAGTTGGAATAATAGTTAGTATATGTGGGTGGGCAGCTCTCCAGAACAACGATCTCCGAGTAACGACGCCACCAATATTGTGGGTTGGCGGCGATATGTGTGGTCAAGGACCGTCTCCACTGCTATGCCACCAACTACGGGCTGGCAAGTTCAATTACTGAGATGAAGGTAAGCCACCAGAGACTCCGACAACTATGACTCAGAAACTCTGACGACCGCTGCCACCAGAGTTCCTACCGACTTGCTAGCCTTCCCCCAAAGTCTAAATTCGGTTTGGACTAACTAAATCTAATGTAGGGAACTAACTGATACGCAGGCGGGTTTGAGTTTATATGGCTCAAGACCCGCATGCGCAAAGGGGATATGAAATGGGGTCAACCGGAAATCCGGGGCACAAAATAAGTATGCATACATAATAATATAACGAAGTGCAACACCAGAAATACAGTTGGCAAATATGAAACACTGCTTACAAACAAAATGGTTATGTAATGACAGACACACACACACAGTTCCAATTATCTCTGTTCTCTGTCTTCTCTTCTAACTTCTCTTCTCATCTTCTCTTCTCATCTTCTCTATTTCCATCTCTCCGCCCACAGTATTTGCAGGCAAAAAACAAATGGTTATATTCTTACACATGGTCTCTAGGTGAGGAGGATGACAACCAGCGTTATCCATTAAAAGTAATATGCGTCGATTAGTATGGGCTAAGCGACTGTTCAATTTTGTAAGAATTGCCTCCATCAATTCACCTGTCATCCAAGATTTTTTTTGGCTATAATACGCCACGGGTAGGACAGTCTTGTCAAATTGTTTTAAACATCTTGGATTTTCACTGTGCCAGATAACAACTGGCTTTTCTTTTTCTCCATTAGCTAGCTTTAACAAAATTATCCTTTGTTTACTCTTCTCCCCACCTCTGCATGCCTTTCCTTTCTGCCCAAATCCAGTTTCTGGTAATGCTCTCCAAAATACACCTGTCTCATCAATATTCCAGATATCCTTACTATAGCCACGAAGTATTTCAGGTAACCTCTCCTTCCATGATTGAACAGTTTCCCCACGCACATCTCCAGACTCACCACAAATTCTGACTTTCTTGATGTTATACCTGTTCTTCCACTTTGTGAGCCATCCATTTGAGCCTTTAAACTCTGGTTTTCCAAGAACATCGGCTATTTGCTTCGCTTTCTCAATAAGTTGAGGTCCAGCAGGATAGATATTCTTAGAACAAGCTGCCATATACCATTTATATAAAGCTTCATTAATATCTTTAAACACTGAAACTTAGACATTTTTTTAAAATTTTTGGATTGATTAGATTGGTAAAGAGACTTCACAGAATCTTTATTCTTCAAAATCTGGGCAACCTGGGTCCTTCCACAATTAAACATGCTGGCTAAAGTCCTATGATTGAGCGTGCGATCCCTTTCCATGGCTTTAATCACCTCCACTTTCTTCTCAAGCTTTAAATAATTTCGCTTTTTAGCAGAACTAGAAGAAGCCATGTTGTAGATGAGCCGCCAACGCAAATGGGTGTGGTTGACCTTTGAACTGGCTGCGGCAAGTCAGGTAGTGACGCCAACAACGCTGGAAATACTTGAAATCAATTCGTTTATTTGGGGGTATCATGCTTACAGAGATGTATGGGAACCAACTACAGGTGAGATTTTGCTCGCCAAACCTGAACCTTCCAATGTCAGAGACAAGAGTGCTGTAGCAGTCTTCAAAGACGGATCAATTGTTGGACATGTACCAGTTTTTAAGAAGAGAAGTCAACAAGGCTTTTATTGAAGTTAAGGGTGAAAAAGTGAACAGAGGTGGCGGCTATGGACTGGAAATACCCCGTGTTTATCGTTTATACGGTCCGCCACGGTATATACAAAGATTAAAAGATACTCTTGAACCACTGATCGCTGCTGGACATTTGTAACTAGCTATTAAGAACAATTATTATATATATTATGTAGCTATAATTTTACTATTTTGACCGCTCTAGGATAATTATCCCTGGCCGTTGTTAAGAATTCGGGGGTAGCCGTTCATCGGAGGCTATAAAACTATTGGAACTGTACTGTAAACGTTTCGTTCCACTAAAAACTACCGCTGTGGAGAGGCTGACCGTTCTTAGGGAGCCCGTTGTTGAGAGAGTTCACTGTATCTTGACTCTCAATTTCCCTAACAAAATGAAAAAGCTATTAAGTAATTCAATAAGGTAAATAATAGTTATATTATAATTACCTATCCATTCAGCATCATATTGCAGTTATATTTTTCTAGTTCAATACTTTAATCTCTAGGTTATATGAAATAAAAAGATAATATCCAAAAAGTGTTAGGTTTAGCCTATGCATTTCTAAAAGTTTCAAACTTTTTTCATTTATGAAGAGGTAGCTTGAAGATATCATAATTCAGTAGTGTAGGAATGCAGACAGTTTAATTTAAAAGGAATAAACTTATAAAATGTATAGTTAATATCTAAGGCGAACAGTGCATATTTATTAGCATGATACTAGTTACTCTTTTGTACTTGTTTATCTGTGAAAATAAAGTATAAAGCATTCAGTACATCAGTCCAATGACCACATAGCTAGGCTCACAAAATATCACATACCCATTATAAGATATACAACAATTCAATGTTTCATAAGCAATGTTTGTATAATTATTAAAACATGGTGTTGCAGTGCTTGTCACATAGTTGCATTTTATACTCAGAGAATAGTTTTTTGCTTTGCCAATGTAATTTCAATGAAATTCTTTGTGGGGGTAGGTTCACACGCTGCCACCAGGAGTTTAGGGGAGAAGTTTCTCAGCGTTGTAGTTGAGCTATGCTCTCAGTAATCGCCCACAGCAATCCCTAGATAGGCTGACCCTAGTCTTGCCTTAAGGAGACAACCGAGCTTCTTCTCTGATTGCATAAAACTCTTGCTTGAGGACTTTCACAAAACTCAACATCGAACCCTTGCAGCTGGGCCACTGTTTAAATAACTCAACTACCAGGGAGGGTGAAACACAATGGATGGCATTAGGAACATAATCTACACTAATTACTAAGATAATTCTATGACATATGTTTATGTTCTCATGGGCTAATGTTTATGTTCTTGACTCCATCAATGCATTCCTTTCTCTACATGGTGGGCAATCCCACATTCTTATTCAATAGAAACTTTCACAACTTGTTGCTCATAAATTTCTTTCTATTAAGTATAAATATTTATACTGTAGGTTGCAATTGGGATCACTATGGACATATCAATTTAAATTGCCAGATTGAAAGCTGAGTAACTACATTAGGTTTCTTAGTTTAAATTTACCAGTAACAACGAGTACAGCTCTGGAGTAGACATACAATGTATTACCATTCCAATACATATACTTGCTTTGTCCACGACATTCATATATTCCTGTATGATATTCATTAGCATTACGAATTAATAAGTCATTTTGGTAACGAATAATATCATTAGGTAAAGATCCATCACTGAAATTCCATTTAGCTGATCCATAACTTATACAATGAAATAGAACTCTCTCCCCTTTTTTAACTGCTTCTTCATCAGGAATAATTTTTGTGTTATCTATATTGCAACATAATATTAGGCTTGCAAATGAATCAATTATAGTAGGGGAATATGTAAGAATAAGTTAGTACATATTTTTACCTTAGAGTCATCATAATGCTTCAACCTTTATCAACACCAACTTTTTCAGTATCTTGAATGAACTAATGTTTACCAAAATTTACTTATATTTATAATGAAGAATCATATATAAAGTGGTAATATTTCATTAGTCCCTAAATACATCAACACTAACCCTTTAAATCACAGATTAAATTCACATATTATTTAGGGTCAAAACATCCCATGTGTCAAAAAGGGCCTAATCTATAATTCAGCTTTTTTGAGGAAAGCTCATACAAGGTATCATAAACATAATTACCTTTCCATTGAGCATCATATTGCAGCAATGAATCATGGTCACAAGGTAAGACATCTTTATGTTTGCTTACTTAAACCCATGCAATACAAACATATATCTCATTAAATACCGTTGCTATATTGTTGTCAGGTGTAATAACTTGGCAAGTGTGCAATAACACTTGCCCGGTATTTAAAATAGTTAAAGCATGAGCGCTTAGTGCCTAGTACATTTATCGCACTCAGTCCTCGGGCCTACGGCCCTCGGGCTGTCGTGCAATAAATCGACTAGAAACTAAGCGCTCATGCTTTAACTATAACTTAAAGCTACCACTTTTGGAAAAAACTGAGGTGAGTACTTAGATGAGTACATAACTGTGTCAGTAGCTAAAATTAATACTACCACCGTTATTTTTTTATGTAACTGAGTGTGGACACAAGTTTTTGTGTTACTATAGCCAGTAAGCAAGAGAGTTAGACTCAAAATTGAGTGATATAATGCCTTAAAAGTAGCTACTTGTTTTTTCCAGACACAAAAACCTGAGCCATTGGTTACAATTGTATCGATGACTCCTTACAGGACTAAAATACAAACTCGGCCATTTTTTTTAGTGCTTTGTTTGTTTTTGTCAGGAGCAACTGGTCACTTGGACAATCAGAATGGCTTCAATTCTTGACTAAAGATGAAGGTAAGGAAGAGTACTTTCACATTGTTAGTTAATGGTTAATGGCTCTATACATTTTTGTACTTATACATTATAATATGAAACCAATGTTTTCAAGAGCTATGCTCCCACATTAAGAAGAGCTAAATTTACCATAGAAGCTATCATTACTCCTGAATACAGAGTTAAAAGAGTATTGTGGTGGTTGGCTATAAACTGTTAATGGTTATATACTTGTAACATTAAACTAGAAACTACTGTTCCAACCGCTTTTTAGTGGGTAAAGCTCTATATTAAATAAATGTATTTGTTGTCATACTAATTCAGGTGTAGTTGAAAATATTAACTACAGGTTCTCTCAGTTTGTATATAAGCACACTACTAATTGGCAGCTAGCAAAGTGTACTAGACAATTACAGGGTAACACAATTGAGATTCTCTAAGTGGTAACACAATTGAAAACATGATGATATAGATGACAAAAGACTCTCAAAGTATGACATTTTGTCATTTTGTACTTTGACCCTCAAGTTTTTGTGTTTGTTAGTGGTCTACCTTCCCATACATCCCCCTAACTGAATCCTTCGGTTTAGGATCCCCTATCGTATGGTACAAGGAAATTATTGTTTACCCCTTTGTATTTGGTTGTTTTATCTTGCTTAGTTATCATTCTCTACCATTGGTTAAGGTTAAATAAGTTTCCCTCTCCTGCTCTTTTTTTTTCTTCTAAACTATCTGAGCTTTTCTTATACCCCACCTCTGCTTTCTTCAGCTCTTCTTCTTGAGTCATGAAGTCCCCTTTTACTTTGTCCATCTCTCCTGCTTCTAAAATTCTGTCATACTTTAAGAACCTTTTGTCTTGTATTTCGTACTTTCGCCTTCCTTTTGGAAACTAACCCCCCAGTCTTTACTCATCGATTCCACTACAATTAATCGCTGGTCTTTTTGCCTTCTCTTCCTTTCCATTTTAAACCTACGACGCCTTACCTCGCCAATTCCAACCGCTTTTTAGTTACGATTAATTGCCATTTTACCCTCTCTTTCGTACTTTCGCCTTCCTTTTTTTGAAACCTGTGCAGCCATCCTTCGTTTATTGTACTAGCTGTTTAGAATTAACCAGCACTTTCTACTGAAGTTTTGAAATTAAGTCTGGAAAAGGATCTTCAATGCCATAGTAACCGGTCGAATCAACTTTATGTGTCTTGAAAAACAAGCGTTTTCGCTCACACGGTGGAATTGGCAAGGTAAGGCGGCCGAGGTTTAAAATGGAAAGGAAGAGAAGGCACAAAAGGACAGGAGTTCCTGCAGATCAACTTGGTGCTGAGATTTTTAAAAGTCAGGGTTTAATTTCAGTGATTAATTTCAGAGTTTAATTTCAAACTATAAATTCTTGGCCTTTGGGGGCCTTTTAGTAGTGAACCAAAAGAACAAATTAGGTGACTGTGACTTTTATACTACTTGAAATATCAAAGGAAACACAAAACAAAGAAGAGGTGTCAAAAGTCTATATTACAGTTTCTACATGACATGGAACAAACGAGATCAAGAACGTGGGAGACAAAGAAGAGGTGATTTAACACTTTCTAAATAAGGATGAGGTTGTTTGCTGGAACATGATGAATAAGCGTGGTGTCCAACCAGGATGATATTGTAAGACAAGAATATTTCTGGAAAGGAGGATATAAGAGAAGGGGATACGAGAAGAGAGTGGGGAAGGGAGAAAATTTGCAGCTGAAAATTTTAACGTGGTGCGCACACAATGAGCTCTCTGGCCATTTGTGCTGAAGCAAATCAGTAGTTAATATTGAACATTATACCCAATTTTTTCATTTCCACCCTTAATACTGTCTAGCTTGCTTCACTTGCCAGCCAATAAGGTAGTTGTAATATTGCTACATTGTTGTTAAGTATTCAAATTAGGATTATATTGTTTAATCATTATTAATGGAAGTATTTGAGCTTATATAAACTACATGTTATTATTAATTTTCTTTTGGTAATTCTGCCCAATTAAAGCAAAAAAAATGGTAATAAAGTTATAAATGATGATACCTACCATAAACTTTCACAACTGATTTTGCATGAAATCGTTTTCGGAGAAAAAATGCTGCATAACCAATGCATGTGTAAACACCACCATCACGAGATTCAATTGAGGGAAAGGTATAATAGGAATGAGTTCCATTGTACGATTTATAATATGCTTTTTTGCCATTTTCATGAAACCAATATGGATGGATTATATCATAAGTGCCTTTACATGTCAAAGTTAATGGGTCTCCAACCCTGACTTCAACATATTGGGGAGATATTTTTTTTTGACGTAAATCTAAGCCAAGAAAATACTAACATAATAACATGATCTCTTAATTATTAATATTAGTTCATTGGAAATCAGTGGATATGATATCAGTACATCGCACTGATTTAAATAATTACATAAAATGTTCAAGTTATCATACTGTTAAACATTAGTTCGATCCCTTTTCTAACAGTAACATCACATCTATCTGATCATGAGAATGATTTTTCCTCAGGAAAAGTGACAGTTGAACAATTCACCATGGTGTTGTATGCTACCCACATTTCCCCTTCATGTATACAATATGTTTACCAGCTCTTAATATCAGTGCATCGGTTGTAAAAGATCTATTATTAGGAAAAGTTCCTTTGCAAAAGTATGTAGTTTCTTTATCATCACTCTTGGTAATTAGTAGAGAGTTTCCAATAGATACACTGTAAGGTATTTTAGTTTTTCCAGATTTTTTTTTTAAATCTAAGTGATCTATATAGGACCACTTTGGTGGGCTAGTACTGTGACATGTAATTCCACCAATTTGATTGTATTTTAATGCTTGAATCTCGGGCGTGATAATACCATATACTTGATATGTCCTGGCTGTTGAAAAACAAACAAACACCAAACTTAATTACAAGATACTGTGAAGCCTTCTTATAGCCTCAAGTACATAAGTATTTGCACTCCACATATTTGTGTTGCACACATTTTTGTAAATTTGCAGTTTGTATGCAATTAAAGGTTAAAAACATGCGACAAAAACCCTAGGCATAAATATTTGTGCTGCACATTTTTGTAAATTTTGCAGTTTATATACAATTGAAGGTAAACAAATTGTGACAAATACACAAGGCATTCCTACATGTCCCACACTTTACCAAATGTACCTATCACAATACCTGTCCTAGTAGGATTGAGTGAATACAGTTATGATTATGGCTCTATCCTACTAGTAAAGGTGTAGGATAGGTCATCTCAGTTTGGGCCATATAAGAAATTTCAGTTCTGGCCAAGTGTTATGCTTTAAGTATACAAAAATACTTCAGCCGTAGTGCTAGCCTATGCCTGCTTATATTAAATAATTTATAGTTCAGGAGGATAAAAGCATGTTTCCCATCTATTACATTATATATATATATTTATTGCAGCTTTGATATTTTTACTTGAATATTTCCGCATCACGCGAGCGTTCTGTATTCTCCCATATTGTACGGTTTATATTGTACGCTCCTTGTAGCGCGCGCGTAGCGAGTAAAATCAATGAAAATTGTATTGTAACCGGTTGAGAAAAATTTCAAAGAAGCAATAAATCACTTATCACACTCGTCGTACAATATGGGAATGATATTTTACTCTCACGCCACATTTTCACTCGCCTTTGGCTCGTGAAAATATTTTGCGTGCTCGTAAAATATTTTCCCATATTGTACTCTGACTCGTGCTATAAGTATTATATATAATATATATATATATATATATATATATAATATATATCTATATATTTTATATATTATAAATATAATATATATATATTATATACTTATAGCACGAGTCTGAGTACAATATGGGAAATATTTTATGAGCACGCAAAATATTTTCACGAGCCGAAGGCGAGTGAAAATATGGCGTGAGAGTAAAATATCATTCCCATATTGTACGACGAGTGTGATAAGTGATTTATTGCTTCTTTGAAATTTTTCTCAACCGGTTACAATACAATTTTCATTGATTTTACTCGCTACGCGCGCGCTACAAGGAGCGTACAATATAAACCGTACAATATGGGAGAATACAGAACGCTCGCGTGATGCGGAAATATTCAAGTAAAAATATCAAAGCTGCAATAAATATATATATATATATTATATATATATATATATATATGTATATATCACAAGTGCAGAGAAAAGAAAAAAACAATTGTAAACAAAGAGCAAAATACTACCACGCCTGCAATAATTGATAATGTGTGAGGGCTATAAGTTAGGTTTATTCTTCTCTTAAAGTCGCTGCTGAAGGCCAATTGATTCACATATTCAAAACTATACTCTCTAATTAAATTATATCTATAGCATAGTCACATACATTAGACAAACTCTAGCATAATAATGCTGATGATTGTTGTGTCTAGCACCAGTATTGGAGTGCTCTGTGCACATCCTAATCTTGGTATGATTAAAAATAGTGTATAGAAAATGTCATCCCCTGTACGTACTAAAAAGCCAATGACACCTTAAATGATGTTTTTATCACAAAGCTGTTTGATTATTGTTATAATCTAACACAACCCTTTGTGAATCCATTCAGCTGTTAATTATATTTATCTATTCTTGGGCAAATTGGAAAAATTATTTTACACACAATGACATACAAAACAATTAAACTAAAATAATATTAATGAAATGAAATGAAAGAATGAATATATATGAATGAATGACGACAATGAATGAATGCTTCGATGGAAAAAAATGAATGAATAAAAGAACGTCTGACAGTTCGTGGTAAAACCAACTGAAGAAAATAATCATCTACTCACTTTCAACATTGTTTTTATCTATTTTTTTTCTTTCGCCCAAGATTTCATTAAAACACTACGATAGTTATTTTCAACTAGTCACTATTTACATTAGCTAGGGTTTCTAAACACTGATGTACTGATCAACTTATAAACATAATTAGAAGGAACGATTCTAATGTTAACGTACCACCTTCCACTAGTTTAGAAAATGAAAATAAAATGAAAATTAGAGCTTCCATCGAGTACTTAGTAATAATTGACCTCAATTCATAATATTAGTCAACGCGTGAGTCAACAGGTAGCTTAAAATTTTAAACCAGTAGTCTTACCTTTAGTCTATTCAATAGTGGTGCATCTCAGCGAGGCTAATTAAGCTATAATTTTCTATTATTGGCAGATTAGCCGGGATAAGGACGCCCACAACTCCAACTTCGTGCATTCTACCGGCATGCCTGTCTAACAGCCTCGCTTGAGTTCTCCCCACCGCTTCCTTCACTCCTTTAAAGTGGCTACGATTGTACAAACTTCACTTGCAGATTTATTCCCAATTTTTGGTATGGCCTTCCAAAAATGGAGTATTACGTATGCCGAATGATTAAACCGCTTGAGGTTCTAGTTGCAGGGCACCCTTAAAAGCATGCAAAAAAAAATTCGATGAAATGACTAGTATCCTTATATCTGTAAAAAAAATCTGCAATGTCATTTAAAATAATGTTAGGACCTTAAAAGCTTCCAGTTTTAGGTCGAATGTATCCGGCATGCATGCACACATTCACTGCAAAGAAACAAGGATGTCTTGAAGCAGATCGCTGCCATCAAGGCATGCAAGAAAGGAACCTTTTTGGCAAGGATAAACCCTGCACTTGTGGCTGGCACAAACAGAGCTGCTGCCAGAAAGGAGGCCAGGCAAAAGGCAGCATCAGGTAAATAAAGATGTTCACTGGACATGCCAATAACGCCAAAATTCTACATATCACCTAGTAGATATCACCTATTAGTTAAGTAGAACTGAGGTGTTGCGCACGTTGTATGAATTCCTTCAACAATTCAGTCTCAGTTGTATATATGAGTGACATAGTGGACAGACTTCTACATTATTGTTCATAGGGTATTATTAACAATAGTGTACTTAAAGAACAAATCTTCAATAAATTTGCAGATCAGCACATTTGATCATCAGACTGTTCAATGTCTTCACTTACTATAAAATTTAGGTTAACGCTGGCAGTGTTAAATTATTATTATTATGACTGTAACTATTACCATTACAATTTTGGCCAGAGTCAGTTTTAATTGGAGTTGAGCTCAGAGATGAGTGTGTAACCTGAGCAGCAGATGTGGTGGGAGGTTGTACATGTAATTGTAGCCATGATGAGCGGCCGCTGTCCTCATTGTAATTCGATATGATATCAGCAAATTCAGTGGAGAGACGCAAGCTCATTTATGCCATACCTTAGCCTAAGTCTCTTGTTGGCATAGACATGCGCTGTGGAAAGTGCAAGAAGGGGTGATAGAGATGTTCAAGCTCCAGCTGATTCATGTGCACAATGGATGCATTTCTTATGAGATGAATCATTTGCCATATGTGAGAATTGGCACCATTCCCCAGGTCACCTGGTGCATTATCGATCGTTGCGAGGCACCAGCAAAGTTGAAGCAGTCCATTCCGTGCTGGACAGAAACTTCTACACCCAGCGTGGCATTGAAATGGAAAAAGATCATTCAATTGTCTGACTGCTTGATATTTCTTATAAATGAAGAGTAAGATTTCATAATACATTCAAGGAGTGGCATTATGATGTGACGACATAATACGTGTAATGTTTACAACCAGCTATTAAAATAATTAACTATCAATAGAAATACAATGACATAATATAATCTGAATTGAGTGTTAACACCTATGATTTACTTTCATCTTCATTATAAATTGTAACAGTTGGCAAATTTCAAGCAAGTACATTTGTTTGTGGAAATTATTATTGCGAGGCACCAGCAAAGTTGAAGCAGTCCATTCCGTGCTGGACAGAAACTTCTACACCCAGCGTGGCATTGAAATGGAAAAAGATCATTAAATTGTCTGACTGCTTGATATTTCTTAAATGAAGAGTAAGATTTCATAATACATTCAAGGAGTGGCATTATGATGTGACATAATACGTATAGTGTTTACAACCAGCTATTAAAATAATTAACTATCAATACGTAAATACAATGACATAACATAATCTGAATTGAGTGTTAACACCTATGATTCACTTTCATCTTCATTATAAATTGTAACAGTTGGCAAATTTCAAGCAAGTACATTTGTTTGTGGAAATTATCCAATAGCCAACAATCAGACATAGGATACAGCAGAGGGAAATCGCCGATGAAAACAATATGAGTAAGGCTGTTGTAAAAGGCATGGTGGTAGTTTTATCCATGGAGCTGATTGTACACACAACACAAATGACTGCAATCAGCAAAACAAATATCACAAACTGTCCCGAGAGATGACTGAAGTGATCTTTGAAAGGCTCTGCAATAATAAATGCTACAACAAATAAGGAGAGAATCGTCGCTATGGCTATATAAAAGAATGTGTTCAAAGTAAATCCAAATACTATCATAAAAAAGATTCTAGCGCCAAATATCACTCCAGAAAACCATCTCAAATCAACAGTGCCTTTTTCTGTCCCATTTTTATAACTACCCTGAATTGTATCCACAAAGGTGTGCAAATAAATGATGAAAGATTCAGGCAGTATGCGTAAAATAATTTTCTGAAATAAACGAAGTGGATAAAGAAAGAAGAGCAGAGTGGGTATTATTCCGACTAGCATGATTACTATGACAGCTGAGATGCCATAAGGGAGATGATCCCGACTAAAATAAGAAATGCTAGCATCAAATTAGAGTCGATATTCAGAGATAATATTATGCTCTAGACCTCTTACTTGATAAACTTTAACGGGTAAGAGGAAATCAATACACACGTTCATGCACTTCATACCTAGTAGGAAAAAAAAAGTTGAAAAAGCATCCACTAGTGAACTTCTTAATTTTCTAGAGTTATTAAGTATTCTGAAAATTATTTTTAATGGTTTCCATTTCTTCAAAAATAGATGGTCATAAGAATAAATCAAAGCATAGCTTATAGCTATTAAACTTAGAGGATACACAGCAACCAAACAATCCAACATTTTAGTTTATACTAGCTCTTGGAGACCTTAAGTGACCTTAATTTCATAACCTTTTCCATCAGCTTGTTTTTTAATAATATCCCACTTTAGCAATAGCTCTTCTTTTATGCTTAGCTTGATTAGTTTCTTGGTAAACAAACAAAAAGTAACTCAGTTTTACACTTGAAATCCCCCCTAAAACATTTCCTTGTATGAAGCCCTGCCAGTTGCTGCTCACCTCTGTAAGAGTTTCTTTCACTCCTTGTGGCACACTCACAAATTTTGACGTCTCACATTCTCACTACTTATGTTGTGAAATGATGACCACATATTGAGGGATTGTCTTGGTTTACAATGCCACAACCCTAGACTTTGACGCTACATATCTAGTGGACACATCTTGAACTGAATGTACACCACAGTAGCATAATGCTCAGGGAGAAGCATCACAAAATCCAACAAGAGTGACCGGGGGATTAGGTCTCGCTTATATCTGAAATTTATCAAAAATGGGAGTAAAATATATGCCATTTCAGGTATTAGCTGACTATCACTCCATCAGAGATGACATCATCTCAGCTGCCCCTGTCTCACATAACTAACTGTTGCAATTATACTTTAAATTGAATTTTAACTGGCAAGAAAAATCTCAGATGGGTAGTGGAACTTCTCACTTTGTGGGATCGTGCTAGGTCAACAATACCAGAAACATCACATCAAATTTAGGATTGGGATAGGTCAATGATACCAGAAACATCACATCTGATTTGATCTAACTTAGGATCTCGCAGAACACCCAACACTTTGTGCTCTGTACTGCTGCTGGAAGAATGAGAATACTCTCAGAATAATGTTGGCTCATCATGCTGTCTATCAATATGGAGTGTAGGATATCAATTAGTATCAGTGATTGACTAATTTACTCCTCACTACTGGAACTTGCTGTGATGCTGGAAAGATTGTGGTTAAAAAATATGATGTACAACGTTTTATGTCCAAAGTTTTATTAAGTCTAGAATTAATGAACAAGAATGACCAAAAAACAAAATTATTTTAAGTTTTTTGATAAGTAGTCATCAGCTGGTTTTTTTTCTCTCCATAGAATAAAAATATATAGATGATGTCAGAAAGTAGAACGAGTTAGTAGGGATAATTTTCATAGATAATGTATTCATGAATGCAAATGTACTTGATGTTTGGCTGTCTAGTTGTTCTTTTGACTACAAGAGTTGGTATCGTAGTGGTGTGAGCTGCTGTTGTGGAGTTCTATACCAGTTTGATTTGCTCCATTGTGATCCTCACAAGGATAAGGAAAAATCAAGGACATAAGAAAGGGACCATATGACACAGCTAAATAGAAGATGATGTGATCCCATTTGCATATATTGATGGTCTAGATTTCATTCCATCCACCAGGATTTATGAGGAAGATAATGTTTCTATCGACAAGAAGAACACTGACCAACCTAACCTAAGACGAAGATGATCTCAACCCACTCACAATGATTGAGTTTTAAAAAGCTTATTTAACGAAATTAATGTGCTGTTGTATCACGCTTATTGTTCAATAACTCCGATCCCTCACTCTATATATTCTTTTTATTTTCATGTACTCATCAGTAAGTTAAATATTTTTATGTACTCTTATTTGTAATTTATGATTTAATGTTATTATTCCCTAGAGATATAGCTATAAATGTATCTACGATTATGAAAGATCTATAATAAACAAGGGTTGATCCAGTGTCACTGAGAGGGAGAGGCCCAAATATATAATTTAGAACAAAACTTTATGCAATTTATTAATGGATTAAATGATTTGGGACATTTATTTGTGGATAAAGAGCAGAAGTCAGTATGAATATAGAGGTAATTTTAAAGATTTCACTATAAAGAGTTTAGACCAACCTTTGTACCAGGCTGACATTTTAAATACAATTTTGTGCAGGTTATGTGTCAGCAGCTAGACAAAAAGTACACTATGATCCAGCAACTTGATGAGTGTGTTAGGAGCTAGATATGGGCACCACAAGCTTGGACAGTGCGAGGAACTTAAGCCGGGCACAAGAAGGTTGAACTGAGTGTGAAATGTTTGAGCTGTAGTGAGAAGATCTGCAAATAACTCACCTTGTTACTTTTATGGCTGTTGCTGTCTAGGCCATAGCTAGAGTTCACTAACACCGAAATGCAGGTATTTAAATGGTTTTAAATTTATTAATGTAAAGCAAGAAGAAACATTGTACCGATAATAATGATCTTGCAGCATTTCTGCCAAGTAGACTGAGTGAGTTTTGAGTGAGTAGATCTGCAAATAACTCACTTTATTTCCTTTATTGCTGTGGCTGTATGTCGATTTAAAGTAAGGAGAAGCATTGTACTGGTATTAGAACAATATAATTATTCTAGACGGTTTTCCTGCATTACCTGCAGCCTTAATTATCATTGTCTGTAGTGTCTAATGTACATATTTTCAATTCCATGGTTGCAAGGAATAAATATGTGTTCTATGAAGATCTGTACAACCACTAAATGCTTGAGTTCATTATTTTTAAGTTTGTCAACAATTTAAGAAAGTTGAAATATCCCCCATAGTCCTATACAGAGAGAAACAATGTTTTACATGTCTAACATTGTCACCTATAGTATATGACACCCTACAACACTTTAACACCAACTTCCACAGAATCTTGTGATTGAGAAATCTTAATTTCATGGATTAGAGGACAAACCTAGAGATTATTTCTAACTATTCAGGTACTGTAAGTTAAGGGTTGGCGCCCTGGAGACTAGATCTGAATGTGTGGACCCTTTACCGTCCAATTTGATTGGTTATGCCGCTTGTGAGACTGAACACACTCGCACTATATTTTTGGGCCTGCTCGCTACTTAGCGTCTAGCTTTTGGTGGGAGTATAAAACGCTGGTCTATAACTCTGTCTTAGTTAGAATTGGGTGTCGTTACGTGTTGTGGCAATTTCTGAGCTATTTTACGTTAATCGACTTCGCATTTATTCCAATATGTACCAGATTGTAGAGATTGATGAGAAGTGCTTCATTGCATATAATATTGGCTGAGAATGTAACATTAATGGAGTACATGAACTTAAGGGTTCATCTTCCCAAACAGGAAGCTTGCTTCATTTTTTGCCAAATGTGTGAAGGTTTTTGACCTATTGCCACTCTAGGAATTTCTCATCGAGACCTAAAGATGGAAAGTGTCTTCTTCACAAAACATAAGGATATCAAAATTAGAGGTAAGTTTGTGTTATTTGATTTTATTCCATTGATAAGTCATTAGTTATTATTGTTGATCTAGATTTTGGTGGCTCTGGACTCACCACATCAGATAAGTGACACTTGCAGTAAAAATGGAATTGTGCATAGCACATTAAATACTCAGCACACCTTAGGTGTGCATACCATAAAGTGTGTCTAGCACACTTTTTATGTTACCGAGTGTGTTAAGCACTCCTTTATTTTGGTGTGTAAAATACTAAGTGTGTTTTGCATACCTCAACTGAGTTTGTGTTTTAACGCAGTAAGCATGTTGGGATAGAAGTTGGCTCTGTAGAAGAAAGCTCGACTTCACTTGAACAGATCCTATCAGTGACTGCAACGTCAACGTTAAAAATATATTTGGCTTCTTCATATCCTCAAAAATTATATTAATCATTTATAGAAAAGTGTAAAGGTCCCACAATCTAAGCAGTGTTATAAAGAATTTGGAATAATATAAGATAACTGCATATACTATGGTCTTTCCATTAGCTTCTGCACATTTTAATTATATTCATGATTTACACACATCGATTCTAGCAAAGTCATTGCTACATATGAAAATGCTGTTTTCCTTGTGTGTATCACTGGTCAGATAAAGAAGGAATAGAAACCAGAAGCTCAATCAAGATCTTCTGTTAATAATAAAAGTTGAAATTATAAAGAAATTTGTAATGGTGTGCTGAAATCAGAAGTGTGCACAACATACCTAAAAGGGTGTGCTGTCCACACATAATTATGTGTGCTGAGCATACCAGATATGGTGTGCTGTGCACTCCAAAAATGGTGTGCGTATTGCGACTTCATCGCACACCTTATTTGGTGTTGTATTACTGAGCTCCAGAAGTTATCTTGGGATGCCTATACAACGCAATCAAAGCAGATTCAGGGGTGTGATTCTCTATGCCGGCATGGTAACCAGTCGGCTGCCCTTTGGAGAAGATTACCTCCTACAACCTTTCAGAGGGTATGTGAAATTGACATATTGCTGAAGGTTATTTATAATAACAATTATTATTCTTATAAACATTCAAAATGTACATCAAGCACTTCTGAATGTTGATGCTCCATTTCGTCCATTTCATTACAGAAGTGCAGACTTGGAAGTGGGTGACGGCCTATCCCTCCACTCGACCAACTTGGAGGGAAAATGGTGCCAAATATACAGTAGAGAAATATCTCCCTTCCTTTCTCCACACCATCGAGACTGGCCAGTCAAACACAATTTCCCAAGTCAATGATAACCAGCATCACACATGAAGAGTTCACGTCTCTCTACCCAGTGTGTAAGGACCAGCATGAATTTGCTATGCCAGTGGACAATAAAGTACCTGAGCCTGCTTCATATGATCATGCAGATACTGTACCTCATGTTGAGAATGATGAACTGGAGCAAAATGACACTGGTGTGTCAGATGATGAAGAATCAGAATTGGGTTGTTGTTATGAATACCCACAGTAGGAGAACGACCTTGAGTCAGCACCATCTACCGAATAAGTGCATTTTACTTACATTTCAAGTACTACTTCTAACTCTTCCTCATCATCAAGATCTTCTTTGTGTTGCTTCAATTAGAACAAAATATAGCCATTTTTTTTGCTTTCGTGAGAATATTAAGGCATTGTTTATGAGTATATTAAAGCATCATTCATGATATAAAATGGATTTACTATAAATATTAATACAAAATATTATCTGATAAAAATTGTCAATTGTATGATTTTGAACATTTTACATAGATGCTACTCTTCATATTATCTTTCACTACAGAAGACTAAAACCTCAACTATTGTGGTGGAAGAAATGTTTTATTTTATATTAGAATTATCTTGATGCTCCTGAGATCTCAATATTTTAGAGTACCAACTCAATGGTTCTTATACTCACCCTTTAATACCCGTAGCTGGGGACAGTTTGGTTCAATTAAACCCCTTTTGAGTGACCATACACAGTAAATGATTTAGCTACACTGGAGATATATCATCAACTGTTCAATTGTGTCCTATTTTGTAAGGGAATATGTTTTTGCTGTAGTATTTCCATGCATGGACTTACTTTGTACTGTGTATGTTTTGGCATGAGGGGGGGGGGGGGGGGGCTCCAAGGACATTTTTTTGCAAGTTATTAGGGTGTTCACATGCTCTTTAGGTTGAGCCCTACAATTATGTGGAGCTCTTACCCCTGTCCCCCCCCCCCCCCCCCCCCCCCCCCCACACACACACAGGCACACCACTATAGCCAAGATAAAGTTACAAATAACTATTAAGGAGATGTTCCCTGAATAGCTAAATTTTGTCCATGTGTTATTTTAACTATGATTTTTGAACTGCTTATAGCTAAAATATTTTTCTCAAAATAAAGCTATAAATAATACAGTAAATATGCCACATATCCTCTACTTTTACATTTTTTCTATATTCCTGATTTCATTATTGTTAATCATCTGTCTTTTTCCCTCCTACCTTGGCGTTCCGCTTCGATACGCTGGCGTTTCAATTAATAAATTTGGGGCACCGGAGTCAGCCTCTTTCGCTAACCTTGAAGTTTTTTTTTGTGCTCTAGAGCGACGTGCAAAATACAAACTTTTAAAACTAAAATTACTACATAACTTCAAGTTTAATATAACATTAATATTAGTCTTGCAAATTTATTTTATCGTGTCGAGTACTGGTGAAGACTGGCAGCAGACAATAAATATATACAATAAAAATGGTGGTACCTGATACGGTATACACAACTGAGAATGCTTCAGTTACTATTTATTGTGGCAGTTCATCTCCAGTGACCTGGACATATTTACCAGCACATCATTCTAACGGGCCCTATAGCCTGAACTTTGGACGTGCATACCGCAGGAACGACGAATCAAATAACACTGAACAAATTATTAGAAAAAGATTCTGGTATTTATTACTGCAACGGAGTACACGGCCTGCAAGCTTTTATTGTTTCCACATTAATAATAGTTTATGACAAAGTACCGAAGAATAAAGTGTTACCGAACTGGGTAGAAGTTTCAGAAGCGGTTCAGCTACCCTTACCTTAGTCTCGCCAGCCAGACCCTTTACCCAATAAGAAGAGAAAGAAAGGGTCTGGTTAAGTTCACGTATGCGTTTGGTCTAGCTGGTCCTGGAATTTCTCGGACCTGTAATTGGTTTTAAGTGACAGTGACCTCACTATATAAACAGAGACGTTCGCGCGCAAATTTAGCTTGGTTTCTATGGAGCTGTAGGAATGAATTGTAGCCTGTTGGTAATGTATCCCGATTGCTTCCAACTGTTTCTCCTTCAGTGTAAGTCCAAATACTCGAGCACTCTCCGCCACCGCTGCAGTTACATCCATGTCGACAGTAATTTCAGCGCGCTAAAATCACCTGAACCATGATTACCCCGTAATCAAAGCTATATTACCGCAGTGGTTACACTTGTGCTGACAGTGCAAGACCAACCGCATACGTGAATTTGACCAGACGCTTTCTTTCTCTTCATATTGGGTAAAGGGTCTGGCCCGCGAGACTACCCTTACCTGCGGTAGTAATAACTGCGTGGAATGGTTTAGCGTTAACTTTGGAAGTCAAAATAAAACCATTCAATATAATACTCTTACCTTGTACAATTTAAAGAAAAAGCACAGTGGCCCGTATGTCTGCAGAGGAACTGATAAAGTTAGAATAAGTAGATACCCCTTTACTAGTGTTTTCCATAGTGTAGCATTAATTATTGTAGAAGGAGCTGTTCGTAGAGAAAATACCTTAATACCTAGGAACAATTGAATAAATATTGTTAATTTGTATAGTGTTGTATATAGTTGTGTTGTATTAATTATTCATTGTAATAGTTAAGTGCATGTCCATGGACAGCCTGGTCTGAGTCAATGCTACCAATAAGCTTCTCAGCTACAATCCTGGCTTTCATAATAATACCATGAGTAAAGCTAGCTACACTACATCTATTGCTTATATGGTGGTGCACTGTTTGTCAGCTCATGGTAGTGGTTAGAAGCCTGGCTAAAAGAGTATGATATAGCCCTACCAGTTTACCAGTTTACCACTTGTTGTTCAACAATTAGCAGTATTCAATGTTCTTAATAGAAGACAGAAAATAATTTATTCGCTTTGGTGCAGCTCATTCTATAGAAAATTTAAGGTGAAAATGAGTATATGGCTTATTTGCTACAAACTCCACTGTGCAAACTTCCTGCTACACAGGCCTACCCTCTGTGATATTTCATCATCTTAAACGTAGAGGTCCCGTTTGTATCTCCGTTCACGAAGTCTTTTGGCCTCGTTGTCAACTCCTTCCGGAGGTCCAGGTATAAAAGGAAGAATCCCCAGCATGCCCTATAACCTCTAGCTCCTTCTATTAAAAGTAGCCGTGCACAGAGAACCCCCCATTATAGCTCACTATTTTTTCAAGTCGATCCACAAACACGTTAACAACGAGTGCCCTAACTAAAAAAAAAGAAGCTATAAGTAACCATTATTTTGCGAAAAATACTGATGTTCATCTATCAGTGCCATGTGTAATGTACTGAAGTATTTCTTGATTGAAGATGAACCATCAGGATAGTATCTTGCAAAACTCAGATAGCAGATGTTTTGCAGTTGAATTTAGCTGCGTCCATGGCAAACAGTAGTTTTCTTCTTTCTCTATTAAGAGCCCGCTATTTGTTGTTGTTTAATCTTGTTGTTTTTTATGCGCTAAGTTGCTATATTGCATAGTAAAATAGTCTCTGCGAAGTCTGCGACAAAAACTGTCATTCCACCATTTCCATTTATCTCGAAATATGCCCCCCTAAGCCCTTTTATACTCGACCTTCACCTTTAAGACTCATATCCAGTGATGAAATAGTTCCTCATCAAATCATCAAAAAGAAGTAATGAATAAATTCATTAACAAATAAACAAATCAATTAAAAAATATGATCAATTTTTGAAAGTAAGGTTAAGATGCTGTAATAATTTGATTTCAAATAAGATGGACTTTTAATTTATTTTCTTATCTTTTGAATGCTGCTGGGTGCTTTTGTTACAATGCATAAAAACTTCTCCATACTCCCGCTGCCATATGCCATCTGAGTGCACAAAAATGGTATACATGGAGAGTGTGGGAAAGGTGATATTGGAGTTGGATAAACTTACATAGTTCAAGGTACAGTGGAGTATGAGTGGGGTAGGTGGAGGGGGGGGGGGGGGGGGGGGGGGGGGAGGGTAAGAAGGCATGTGCTTTTCCAACTTTTGTTAAGGGCAGCCTAGTCTCCTAATATGAAATTTTGCTACACTACTTCCATAATTATTAAATGAGACACTGATTGAATTTATGGTGTCCCAATTTTAATTTTTCAAAACTTTTTGTTTTATAATTCAACAGAAGCTGCAGCTGAAAGAAATTTTACTGCCCTTGAGTGTAACAAGAGATTGATGACAGTAAATACTTCGTGACAATTGATTATATATGTTGACAAACAGTAGATGACCTGTGAATAATTCAATTTATCAAGGAATGAACGATAATTAATATTATTTGGACAGTACTATCACATTTATGTCGTGTATAGCTATCTAAATACAACTGTAATTTGTAAATTCAAGTATAAAAGTCATGCCCCTTTAATATTTTCAGCACTGCTGCTCTTCTGAATACGATACTCCAGCAATAGGAAGGCTCACAAGTTTAGATTTCAATCAAGTCAACTTACTTGTGGAGCACATTGCCACCTAAGTTTTTTACTTTGCTAAATGTCAGCTTACTTAAAGGAACATGTGTGTGGATAGATGTTTGGTTATATGCACATGTGCATTTCACCATCAGGACTTGAAAGCGTTCACATAATATTGTTCTGGGAGTTGTGTGATTTCCCAGTCTGGAATAGCCTAGACACTTCTTTTATGTCTTCTTCTTTCATTATTCGCCTGGTTCACATTTGCTTACATTTCCTGTTCTCATAGCAAAAAACAAAGTATGAATATCATACCTTTTAGGTATAGATAACATACTTTTGAATTTCATTTATTCAAATATAAGAGCAATACTTTAGTTGTGCTGCCCTCATTATTGAACAATCAATCTGCATTGTCCAATGCCATGTTGAAACTGGCTCAGAAGTCAGGCAACCAGCACCCCTGTTGGATCAGCTAACATAAAGAACTAACATACAAATGCGAACATTCTGCATTAGTGTATCTGTCATGGATAGAAAGAATTCTTCTAATAACAAGCAAATGTTACTGGCCTTCCCATATGGGCAAACAAGCAGGTAATATCGGCTTCAAGTGTTTCATGAGCAGATGCACAATATTCTTGGAAAATAGTGATTTTTCAGAATCTCAAGATTCACTTTCCCTGGTCTCATCAGTCCCTCCTGCCACAAGCATAATTTATAGCTCACTCCCTCTAGTTTTAACATCTGTAGAAGTAGCACATTAGTTGTAGTAAGAGTCCTATAAGCTCCAGTATTTTCACGAAGGGTACACCGTTAAAACGGGGTGCTTAAATAACAGGTGTTTGCCAGGAGTGCTGCCTGGACACACCACTTTGAGCCCTTATAACTTCCATAACACATACATATATACTTTACCAAAAATGAGCATATATAATAATAGCTTATATCCTTTACTTTCCTTATTTCAACTGTTAGTTCTGACTATCTCTATGGAAACAAAAAGCTTTAAACTGGAGTGTCCAGGCAGCGCCTCCTACTTAACACCAAAACTGAGTTATTCAAAAAAAACATTTTTAACAGTGTATATTGGCATTGATGGCCTAAATTGCTGGCTGCTGTATGACATTGTTAAAAATGATGTATGTTTCTTTTGGAAAGGAATGCTAACATTAAGAGTGAACAGCTAGTTAGTGGTAAGACTGTTTATCAAACTGTTTGTGGTAAGACATATGTGTCAAACAACACGTAGAAACCTGGCTCATGAATTTATTTACCCTTTATGGAAAGTTTGTATTCATCTGGTCTGTGTATAGCAGTTCACAACTCTCTTTCAGCAATAAAACTGCATTACATGTTGGTCAAAATAGTGTGTGTAAATTTTCTTATATGCACATGTGGGTGAAGAGTACCAGTCAATCTACAATTAACATCACCAAAAATTAAAGAAGAAAAACTCCTTAATCCAGTGAGGAGGAGAAAGGAACTGGACAGGTTCAACATCCATTTTTGACTGATGTTGAATGAGCTAACCGTGCAGGCATGCAAGACGCCTCTGTAGTTAAAAGTGCCAGTGGTTCAGATTCCATTAAGGTTGTAGAGCACTAAGAATGCAAACCCTCCCTGATTGTTAAAAAAATGCACTAATTTGCAAAAACATAATCACTATTGTTACCAAGTTCTTAAAGTTTCAGCTTATAACTGTAATAGTTTTGTTCTATTTATTAATAAAAAATTTTTTTACTTTTCTAGATAGGGCAATGTAAATTGGCCTGCTTGCATCTCTGAGATTCTTGAGTTATTTCTAGGGCTTTTTTATATAGGGCATAAACATTTAGAACTAACTTATACACACTTGGGACTGACCCATAACTTTCTAATACTGTTTTACCAGCTCGATACTCAGCAATATGGTTTTACGACTTGCTGAGGACTTTATGACATTCTCTAGCTTTAATATTATAACCATGTGTTGGTAGGAAAAAAAATACCAAAAGAACATTTCGATTTTCTGACATGCACGCTACAAGGGCACATTTTTTGGAGAGCAGGCATCAGTTGATGAAAGAAGTGCACCTCCAGCAGCAGAGACTCCCCAATACTGGACAAAAGTAGTTAAGCACTGGAACTCTACAGAACGCCAGCGACAAATCTGAACTGAGCGTGGTAAAATTTTGATGCTCACGTGAGAACGAGTGATTCTAAATGGCAGCTAAACGATTGAATGGGCGTGGCTGTACACAAGCACTCACCGTAGTCTGCCTTTTCTCTCTAAGCTGAAATTAAAGGGACTTTAATCATTATCTAGTCGGAAGGCGTTAAGGGTGCTCACACATAGCAACGCATGTGAGGAAGAAACTAACCTCCTCAGTGATTGGGACATAGACGAGGAATCCAGAGAAGCTGGACTCCCTTGGTATAGGCTACACAGAGCTCCTCCAGTTTCGAGAAGACAGTGGTACCACCAAATTCTTTCTTACCGCTCTGAAGGAGAGAAGCTTGTCAAGGCCATCGGCCCCGCTGAATCTTCACAGTTTATTTTATTTTATTATATACCCGGAGCCACTGCATTCACAAAAGATTCCATCTTGTTAATTCCAGCTGCTCTAGTGGTGCACCCCGCCCCCACCTAGCAGATACGCGTATAGTTAATTAACTCAAAATGTGAATAAATATAAAGCGAAACGGAATTGAAAAAAACTAATCTGACAACTTTGTAACAATTAGCTAAAAGAAGCGGTGGACGGAATTTTGGCTTCGGTGGTCCTCCTCAGTTTCCAAATAGATGCGTTTCTTTTTGGGACTTTGAGGCTTCATATCTTTTGCAGCTCAGCGTTTGTGTCTGTCATTCTTGGTAAGGTCACTGTCTGCTGGTACATCTCGGAGATCCCCCTGACTGTGTGGACCTGCAAGGTATAGAATCGGAGTTATTTCCCATAGTAACAGCCAATTAACCTTAATTGATTTGCGTGGGCGGATCGTGGACCGGATGTGCGTGCACCCTTAAAGTCCTCCATCTTCGAGATCCATTGTTGACGAATGAATGAATGGATAACAAACCGACTACTATAACCATCTCGCGCTTGCGCACTGTGTGTTAATAAGACTATAATCCACTACTGGTAATTATACCTTTGAGCATTCTATGTTGAACAAGTAACAGTCCCATACCCACATTATCTATAGCTATATACATGAAGTTCGTATTTGATAGTTCTAAAGACACTCCTTAAATAAGAATTGTTTTCTTGATCTCTTCACTGCTACAAGTCAGAGTATTTAAATTAATGTGGTAAACAAGCAATGCAGTTTAATTTGCACTACATAAAAAAACAAAATAATCCCACATTCTTATTCACCATTAGCATACTCCTGAACAGAGCATGCATCTGGCAACATGACTTGTTGAATCACCTCTTGTAGATTGGTTTCTTCATCCAGGTCTTGAAATGGATCATCTTCTACTTCACATGTTACAACATCGGACAAGTCATCATTCAGAATGCCTGCTCTACGAAAGCATTTTTGTATTGTGCTTGCTTTCACTTTCTCCCATGCCTGTGCTACCCATCTGATGGCCACCAAAATGTTGACAGATTTGGCCACTTCTGATGCACTATTGTACTCATCAATCCTGGCTACTATATATTTCAATAGCAATGTGCGATAGTGAACTTTGAAATTCTTTATGATACCCAAATCTAATGGTTGCAACTTCGAAGTAGTGTTTGCAGGCAAAAAACAAATGGTTATGTTCTTACACATGGTCTCTAGGTGAGGAGGATGACAACCAGCGCTATCCATTAAAAGTAATATGCGTCGATTAGTATGGGCTAAGCGACTGTTCAATTTTGTAAGAATTGCCTCCATCAATTCACCTGTCATCCAAGATTTTTTTTGGCTATAATACGCCACGGGTAGGACAGTCTTGTCAAATTGTTTTAAACATCTTGGATTTTCACTGTGCCAGATAACAACTGGCTTTTCTTTTCCTCCATTAGCTTTAACAAAATTATCCTTTGTTTACTCTTCTTCCCACCTCTGCATGCCTTTCCTTTCTGCCCAAATCCAGTTTCTGGTAATGCTCTCCAAAATACACCTGCCTTATCAATATTCCAGATATCCTTACTATAGCCACGAAGTATTTCAGGTAACCTCTCCTTCCATGATTGAACAGTTTCCCCACGCACATCTCCAGACTCACCACAAATTCTGACTTTCTTGATGTTATACCTGTTCTTCCACTTTGTGAGCCATCCATTTGAGCCTTTAAACTCTGGTTTTCCAAGAACATCGGCTATTTGCTTCGCTTTCTCAATAAGTTGAGGTCCAGCAGGATAGATATTCTTAGAACAAGCTGCCATATACCATTTATATAAAGCTTCATTAATATCTTTAAACACTGAAACTTAGACATTTTTTTAAATTTTTGGATTGATTAGATTGGTAAAGAGACATCACAGAATCGTTATTCTTCAAAATCTGGGCAACCTGGGTCCTTCCACAATTAAACATGCTGGCTAAAGTCCTATGATTGAGCGTGCGATCCCTTTCCATGGCTTTAATCACCTCCACTTTCTTCTCAAGCTTTAAATAATTTCGCTTTTTAACAGAACTAGAAGAAGCCATGTTGCAGATGAGCCACCAACGTAAATGGGTGTGGTTGACCTTTGAACTGGCAGTTCAACAGCCATGGCTGCGGCAAGTCAGGTAGTGACGCCAACAACGCTGGAAATACTTGAAATCAATTCGTTTTTTCGGGGGTATCATGCTTACAGAGATGTATGGGAACCAACTACAGGTGAGATTTTGCTCGCCAAACCTGAACCTTCCAATGTCAGAGACAAGAGTGCTGTAGCAGTCTTCAAAGACGGATCAATTGTTGGACATGTCCCCATTAACATGGCTCCAATTCTGTACCAGTTTTTAAGAAGAGAAGTCAACAAGGCTTTTGTTGAAGTTAAGGGTGAAAAAGTGAACAGAGGTGGCGGCTATGGACTGGAAATACCCCGTGTTTATCGTTTATACGATCCGCCACGGTATATAAAAAGATTAAAAGATACACTTGAACCACTGATCGCTGCTGGACATTTGTAACTAGCTATTAAGAACAATTATTATATATTATATTATGTAGCTATAATTTTACTATTTTGACCGCTCTAGGATAATTATCCCTGGCTGTTGTTAAGAATTCGGGGGTGGCCGTTCATCGGAGGCTATAAAACTATTGGAACTGTACTGTAAACGTTTCGTTCCACTAAAAACTACCGCTGTGGAGAGGCTGACCGTTCTTAGGGAGCCCGTTGTTGAGAGAGTTCACTGTATCTTGACTCTCAATTTCCCTAACAAAATGAAAAAGCTATTAAGTAATTCAATAAGGTAAATAATAGTTATATTATAATTACCTATCCATTCAGCATCATATTGCAGTTATATTTTTCTAGTTCAATACTTTAATCCCTAGGTTATATGAAATAAAAAGATAATATCCAAAAAGTGTTAGGTTTAGCCTATGCATTTCTAAAAGTTTCAAACTTTTTTCGTTTATGAAGAGGTAGCTTGAAGATATCATCATAATTCAGTAGTGTAGGAATGCAGACAGTTTAATTTAAAAGGAATAAACTTATAAAATGTATAGTTAATATCTAAGGCGAACAGTGCATATTTATTAGCATGATACTAGTTACTCTTTTGTACTTGTTTATCTGTGAAAATAAAGTATAAAGCATTCAGTACATCAGTCCAATGACCACATAGCTAGGCTCACAAAATATCACATACCCATTATAAGATATACAACAATTCAATGTTTCATAAGCAATGTTTGTATAATTATTAAAACATGGTGTTGCAGTGCTTGTCACATAGTTGCATTTTATACTCAGAGAATAGTTTTTTACTTTGCCAATGTAATTTCAATGAAATTCTTTGTGGGGGTAGGTTCACACGCTGCCACCAGGAGTTTAGGGGAGAAGTTTCTCAGCGTTGTAGTTGAGCTATGCTCTCAGTAATCGCCCACAGCAATCCCTAGATAGGCTGACCCTAGTCTTGCCTTAAGGAGACAACCGAGCTTCTTCTCTGATTGCATAAAACTCTTGCTTGAGGACTTTCACAAAACTCAACATCGAACCCTTGCAGCTGGGCCACTGTTTAAATAACCCAACTACCAGGGAGGGTGAAACACAATGGATGGCATTAGGAACATAATCTACACTAATTACTAAGATAATTCTATGACATATGTTTATGTTCTCATGGGCTAATGTTTATGTTCTTGACTCCATCAATGCATTCCTTTCACTACATGGTGGGCAATCCCACATTCTTATTCAATAGAAACTTTCAAAACTTGTTGCTCATAAATTTCTTTCTATTAAGTATAAATATTTATACTGTAGGTTGCAATTGGGATCACTATCGACATATCAGCCAGATTGAAAGCTGAGTAACTACATTAGGTTTCTTATTTTAAATTTACCAGTAACAACGAGTAAAGCTCTGGAGTAGACATACTGTGTATTACCATTCCAATACATATAGTTGCTTTGTCCACGACATTCATATATTCCTGTGTGATATTCATTAGCATTACGAATTAATAAGTCATTTTGGTAATGAATAATATCATTAGGTAAAGATCCATCACTGAAATTCCATTTAGCTGATCCATAACTTATACAATGAAATAGAACTCTCTCCCCTTTTTGCACTACTTCTTCATCAGGAACAATTTTTGTGTTATCTATATTACAACATAATATTAGGCTTGCAAATGAATCAATTATAGTTGGGGAATATGTAAGAATAAGTTAGTACATATTTTTACCTTAGAGTCATCATAATGCTTCAACCTTTATCAACACCAACTTTTTCAGTATCTTGAATGAACTAATGTTTACCAAAATTTACTTATTTATAATGAAGAAGCATATATTATTAAGTGGTAATTATTTCATTAGTCCCTAAATACATCGACATTAACCCTTTAAGTCACAGATTAAATTCACATATTATTTAGGGTCAAAACATCCCATTTGTCAAAAAGGGCCTGTATCTATTCAGCTTTTTTGAGGAAAGCTCATACAAGGTATCATAAACATAATTACCTCTCCATTCAGCATTATATTGCAGCAATGAATCATGGTCACAAGGTAAGACATCTGTATGTTTGCTTACTTAAAGCCATGGTTTAAAGCAATTACAAACATATATCCCATTAAAGCTACCACTTTTGGCAAAAACTGAGGTGAGTACTTAGATGGGTACATAACTTTGTGTTAGTAGCTAAAATTAAAGCAAACTATCACCTTTAATTTTTTTATGTAACTGAGTGTGGACACAAGTTTTTGTGTTACTACAGCCAGTAAGCAAGAGAGTTAGACTCAAAATTGAGTGATATAATGCCTTAAAAGTAGCTACTTGTTTTTTCCAGACACTCCTGAAGAAAAATTAGTAAGAGATAAGAAATGAAAAAGACAGGGCAAGGAGGAGGAGAGCTAAAACGAAACAGAAACAGGTAGCAAAGTAAAGAATCTTTCTCTTTGAAAAGCCATTAAATGTTCCTAATTTATTTATTAGACTATTCCTGAGGATTACCGTACCAGGAGCCTTCATCATAGAAAAAAGTTATTACTATTGTTTTCTCACTTTGACAGTATTTTGTAGCCACACCAAGCATGCATGGAATAGCTGCAATTACAGGGAACATGCATCGCTCGCTTCGCTATTTTGTGCTATTAGAGTACATCACTAGTTAAATGCATAATCGGGTATATGTTATAATGTAAGGATTGTACGTATGCCCCACGCACGCGCGGGGAACTTTTTTCTCAAAAAAAAAAAACACGGCTTTTTAGGCTTGACCACAGTTTATTCTTAAACTACAGCATTAAGCTGGCCAAGTTTGAGAAAATTCCTGCGAAAACGCTTGCTTTTCAAGAAACAAAAAGTTGATTCGACTGGTTACTATGGCATTGAAGACCCTTTTCCAGACTTAATTTCAAAATTTTTCCATTTTAGGGGGGATACGGAGTGACGATTGTTGGTTGTCAAGAGTCATTGGTAGTCAGAATGCCGTAGTATTAAAGCTAAGGAAGCTACTCGAGGGAAGCTGAGGTAAGTACGTAATTCCATATTTGTTAGCTAAATTTGCAAAAATAACGCTGGCCTTTCCTAGCTATGTCAACAGTGACTGGTAAATTCAAATAGTTAGAATGGCTTAAATTTGGTACTACAAAAGTTACCACTGCTCGAGACAATGAGGTAAGAAAGTAATTTGGTATTTGTGTGCTAAAATTGATTGTCTTTTGTTTTTGTAGGTGAGAGCTTGTTGTCAAGAATTCGAGGTAATTCAGATAGCTAGTCAAATAACTTAAATTTGATACTACAGAAGTTATCAATAGGAAATTGAGGCAAGTAGTAATTCCATATTTATTGGCTATAAAATACAAATAATGACAATGGTTTATTTTTTAGTTACTGGTAATTGAGATTATCAGAATAATTGATGTTTGATACTATTATGTATTTGTTTGCTGAAATAAAAGGTCATTATTGCTATTATAGTGTTTGCATGAAGTAAGCTAAAACATAGTAACATTTTCTGTTAGCTAACTATCAGGCACGCTCGCTATTTGTGCTCAAGCACACCACTAGTTTAGCGAGCGAGCGAAGCGAGCGAAGGTGACTATCAGTCGTGTTCAATTGAGATTTCAGATATTATATATACATGTATAATATATATGTATGTATACGTACGTCAAAATGTTTCGCCCGGGCTTCTAATTACGATGGTTAGGTAAAGCGTTCACAGTTCCAGTATTTTTCAATTAACGACGCGGAGAATCCTTGCACTGCCTTACTTAACTTTGTTTCAACCAAAATGTTTATAGCTACTCTCTTCTTGAAACAATTGTGAAGTTTTTGTCAAGCTGCACTTCTTTGTCACTGCTTTCGAAGTTTATTCAGGTAATTCTGTTATTGTTACTACAATGCATGGGTCCACTTCGGTAGTCTGGGATCAGAGACTTTAGATTTTCTGATGCTAACTGAGAATGGAAAGGGTTACACTGTGCACTACAAAGTTAGATGTAATTTCTGTCCTATTTTTCTGTAAAGAGAGTCTTCACGCATGCCATGCATTTGCGCTATTCGAGCGCACTACTAGTATATAATTCAGCGAGCGAGCGAAGCGAGCAAAGTGATGTGCTTGAGCACAAATGGCGAGCGAGCCTAAAGACTATACTTATTTTATATGAATGATTTTGACTTCTAACACTGAAGCTACTGAAAATAAGGTCGTTTTTTAATTTAGCATACAGTAAAGGGATTTCAGTGCCATAGTAACAACTCTCTGCAACTGCTTGAATTGAAGGTAAAAAAAACAACAAAACAATACACGTTATTTAAAAGTTTACTTTGTAATATTCTTTAGCTAAGTAGTGGTTGTAACACACAATGCTTTGACACAACTGGACATGCACCTACACAGACTTACCTTCTTGGTTAATCTAGTGGACAATGCATTTTCAAGTAAATACTGTTGCGCACGGCTTATAACCATGACAAAGAGCGCATTGACTTACCACCGTCACAAACTCGAATAGAAATGGAAGTCCCTTAAGTTTTCAAGTTTGAACTGCACCCGCTAAAGAATTCAAAACTGTAAACAATTCAATTTCTAGGGTGATACGGGTACTGATCGATAAACCAGAGGATTCGGTTTAGTGCAATTTGGGACGGGGTCGACCACATTACTAACACAAAAACCCGAGGGTCAAAGTACAAAATGACATACGTACGTCCAAACATAATATATACAACTAGTGGTGTGCTTGAGCACAAATGGCGAGCGAGCCTGATTAGTTAGGTAACATAAAATGTTACTATGTTTTAGCTTACTTCATGCAAACACTATAATAGCAGTTATGACATTTGATTTCAGCAAACAAATACAAAATCACTCTCTTTCCTTATTAATGGTAACTTTTGTAGTATCAAACATCAACCATTCTGATAATCTCAATCACCAGTAACTCTTGAACAAGCTCTCAGCTACGATAAAAAATAAACCAGTATTATTATTTGTAATTTTAGCCAACAAATATGGAATTACTACTTACATCATTCTTGAGTATTGATAACTTCTGTAGTATCAAATTGAAGTTACTTTGACCATCTGAATTACCTTGAATTCTTGACAACAAGCTCTCACCTACAAAAACAAAAGACAATCAATTTTAGCACACAAATACAAAATTACTTTCTTACTTCATTTTCTTGAGCAGTGGTAACTTTTGTAGTACCAAATTTGAGCCAATCTGACTATTTGAATTTACCAGTCACTGTTGACTAGCTCTTAGCTACAAAAAAGAAAGGCCAGAGTTAATTTTGCATATTTAGCTAACAAATATGGAATTGCGTACTTATCTCAGCTTCCCTCGAGAAGTAGTTGCTTCCATAGCATTAATACTACGGCATTCTGACTACCAACGGCTCTTGACAACCAACAACCGGCACTCCGTATCCCCCCATAAAACGGCGAAGTTTTGAAATTAAGTCTGGAAAAGGGTCTTCAATGCCATAGTAACCTGTCGAATCAACTTTTTGTGTCTTGAATACAAGCGTTTTAGCAGGATTTTTCTCATACTTTGGAGCTTAAGTATAAAGTAAGGTTTGCTTAATGCTGTAGTTTCAAAATAAACTGGAGTCAAGCCTAAATAGCCGTGTTTTTAGGAGAAAAAAGTTCCCCCCGCGCGCGTTTAAAGAGCATACGTACCATCCATACATACATACATATATATAACATATACCCGATTTTGCATTATCCACCCCTAATACTGTCTCGCTCGCTACCGCTCGCTCGCCAAATAAACTAGTGGTGCGCTCGAATAGCGCAAATGCATGGCGAGCGAGTAAATATATGAGTATAGGTAAAGATAATTTGTGAAGGAAATCGCTAAATAATAGCAATGATTAGGCATGAAGAGTTAACAATAACAGAATTACCTAATAAACTTCGAACGCAGTGGCAAAGAAGCGCAGCTTGACAATTTGCCATTCAGTCTTTCGCCAAGAAGAGAGTAGCTATAAACTTTTTGGTTGAAACTTAGTTGATTCTCCGTGCTCGTTAATTGAAAAATACCGGAACTGTAAACGCTTTACCTAACTTACGTAATTAGAAGCGCGGGCGAAATTTTTTGACGTACGCATACATACCTACATATATATATATATATATCTGAAATCTCAATTGAACACGACTGATAGTCAGCTTCGCTCGCTTCGCTCGCTCGCTGAATAAATAAATAAACATCCCCGATTTTCGATTGTGTTACCCCTGTAAGTGTGTATACGTGCGTCAAAATATTTCGCCCGCGCTTCTAATTACGTAAGTTAGGTAAAGCGTTCAAAGTTCCAGTATTTTTCAATTAACGAGCGCGGAGAATCCTGCTGCACTGCCTTACTTAACTCTGTTTCAACCAAAACGTTTATAGCTACTCTCTTCTTGAAACAATTGTGAAGTCTTTGTCAAGCTTTGCCACTGCTGTTCAGTTAGGTGTAATTTCTGTCCTATTTTTCTGTAAAAAGAGTCTGCTCGCTCGACATGCATTTGTGCTATTCGAGCGCACCACTAGTATATATGAATGTATGTTACTTACCTCAGCTAACCCTAGAGTAATAGTAGCCTCCTTTGCTTTAATATTACGGCATTCTGACTACCAATGGCTCTAGACAACCAACAATCGGCACTTCGTATCCCCCCTAAAACGGCGAAGTTTTGAAATAAAGTTTGCAATCAACTTTTTGCTTCTTGAAAAGCAAGCATTTTCGCAGGAATTTTTCACACTTTGGAGCTTAAGTATAAAGTAAGGCTTGCTTAATGCTGTAGTTTCAGAATAAACTGGGGTCAAGCCTAAAAAGCCGTGTTTTTTGAAGAAAAAAGTTTCCCGCGCGAGCATTTAAAGGGCATACGTACAATCCATCCATCCATACATACAATATATACATATTATATACATATAACATATACCCGATTTTGCATTGTCCACCCCTAATACTGTCTCGCTCGCTATTTAATTAATAGTACGCTGCGTAAGTTAACCATTCAAATAATGTACCGGGAAAATTGCTGTTCAACTGAAATCGCCTGGGGAAAGTTAAATAGCGAGTAACTAATTGAAATACCTCGCTAACTAAGTTGAAACTAAGTGAAATACTTCGGTAGCTAAGTGAAATAGTACGGGTAAGTGCGCACGCGTGCAGCGTTAACCTTGGAAACGCACAGCTCGAGTTGTTTTTAGTTGGAGACGATGTCATTCTTTACCACAGAAGCTCTATCCGTATTAGACCGAATGGGATCAGGAGGAGCGCATGTTGAAAACGAAGTTCTTGGGAAACTAATCCTGACATGAGGCGGTAGTGAGAGAACGATATAATATAGCTACAATTGCAAATGGCTTTTTAAAAAGCTGGCCTACTATTAGCAAGTGATAGCACGGGTAACCCCTTTGCTATTAGGGATCAATAGCACTCGTAAAGCAATCGAAATAGCACTGGCTTCGCCTCGTTCTATTTCAATCAAGTTACTTGTGCTATTACTCATACATATACTAAATTCTTGATTGAGACAGAGGAGGGCCGTCTCTTAATGTTTAAGGACAGGAGTTCTTGCAGACCAACTTGGTGCTGAGATTTTTAAAAGTCAGGGTTTAATTTCAGAGTTTAATTTCAAAGTTTAATTTCAAACTATAAATTCTTGGCCTTTGGGGGCCTTTTAGTAGTGAACTAAAAGAACAATTAAGTGACTGTGACTTTTACACTACTTGAAATATCAAAGGAAACACAAAACAAAGAAGAGGTGCCAAAAGTCTAAATTACAGTTTCTACATGACATAGAACAAAAGAGATCAAGAACGAGGGAGACAAAAAAGAGGTGATTTAACACTTTCTAAATAATGATGAGGTTGTTTGCCAAACATGATGAATAAGCATGGCGTCCAACCAGGATGATGTTGTAAGACTAAAATATTTCTGGGAAGGAGGATATAAGAGAAGGGGATATGAGAAGAGAGTGGGGGAGAAAGTTTGCAGCTGAAATTTGCTGAAATTTTTAACAGTGGTGGCACACAATGAGCTCTCTGGCCATTTGTGTTGAAGCAAATCAGTAGTTAATATTGAATGTTATACCCAATTTTCCATTTCCACCCTTAATACTGTCTAGCTTGCTTCACTTGCTAGCCAATAAGGTAGTTGTAATATTGCAACATTGTTGTTAAGTATTCAAATTAGGATTATATTGTTTAATCATTAATGGAAGTATTTGAGCTTATATAAACTACATGTTATTATTAATTTTCTTTTGGTAATTCTGCCAAATTAAAGCAAAAAAAATGGTAATAAAGTATAAGTGATGATACCTACCATAAACTTTTACAACTAATTTTGCATGAAATCGTTTTCGGAGAAAAAATGCTGCATAACCAATGCATGTGTAAACACCACCATCACGAGATTCAATTGAGGGAAAGGTATAATAGGAATGAGTTCCATTGTACGATTTATAATATGCTTTTTTGCCATTTTCATGAAACCAATATGGATGGATTATATCATAAGTGCCTTTACATGTCAAAGTTAATGGGTCTCCAACCCTGACTTCAACATATTGGGGAGATATTTTTTTTTGACGTAAATCTAAGCCAAGAAAATACTAACATAATAACATGATCTCTTAATTATTAATATTAGTTCATTGGAAATCAGTGGATATGATATCAGTACATCGCACTGATTTAAATAATTACATAAAATGTTCAAGTTGTCATACTGTTAAACATTAGTTCAATCCCTTTTCTAACAGTAACATCACATCTATCTGATCATGAGAATGATTTTTCCTCAGGCAAAGTGACAGTTGAACATTTAATCATGGTGTTGTATGCTACCCACATGTATACAATATGTTTACCAGCTCTTAATATCATTGCATCCGTTGTAAAATAACTGTTATTAGGAAAAGTTCCTTTGCAATAGTATATAGTTTCTTTATCACCACTCTTGGTAATTAGTAGAGAGTTTCCAATAGATACACTGTAAGGTATTTTAGTTTTTCTAGATTTTTTTTTTAAATCTAAGTAATTTATATAGGACCACTTTGGTGGGCTAGTACTGTGACATGTAATTCCACCAAGTTCATTGTATTTTAATGCTTGAATGGGGGGCGTGATAATACCATATACTTTATATGACTTGGCTGTTGAAAAACAAACAAACACCAAACTTAATTACAAGATACTCTGATTAAGCCTCAAGTACATAAGTATTTGCACTCTACATATTTGTGTTGCACACATTTTTGTAAATTTGCAGATACAATTAAAAGTTAAAAACATACGACAAAACCCCTAGGAATAAATATTTGTGCTGCACATTTTTGTAAATTTTGCAGGTTATATACAATTGAAGGTAAACAAATTGTGACAAATACACAAGGCATTCCTACATGTCCCACACTTTAACAAATGTACCTATCACACCTGTCCTAGTAGGATTGAGTGAATACAGTTATGATTACGGCTCTATCCTACTAGTAACCTCTATCCTACTAGAAGGGTGTAGGATAGGTCATATCAGTTAAGGCCATATAAGAAATTTCAGTTCTGGCCAACTGTTATACTTTAAGTATACAAAAATACTTCAGCTGATAGTGCTAGCCTATGCCTGCTTATATTAAACAATTTATAGTTCAGGAATGTTTCCCATCTATTACATAATATATATGTGTATGTATATATCACAAGTGCAGAGAAAAGAAAAGAAACAATTGTAAACAAAGAGCAAAATACTACCACGCCTGCAATAATTTGATAATGTGTGAGGGCTATAAGTTATGTTTATTCTCTTAAAGTTGCTGCTGAAGGCCAATTGATTCACATATTCAAAATTATACTTTCTAATTAAATTATATCTATAGCATAGTCACATACATTAGACAAACTCTAGCATAATAATGCTGATGATTGTTCTAGCACCAGTATTGGAGTGCTCTGTGCACATCCTAATCTTGGTATGATTAAAAATAGTGTATAGAAAATGTCATCCCCTGTACATGATGTTACATAATAAGTATGCTGACCTCCTTCATGATATTAGAGAATGTTCAATGTTTGTACTAAAAAGCCAATGACACCTTAAATGATATTTATATCACAAAGCTGTTTGATTATTGTTATAGTCTAACACAACCCTTTGTGAATCCATTCAGCTGTTAATTATATTTTATTTATTTTTGTGCAAATTGGAAAAATTATTTTACACACAATGACATACAAAACAATTAAATTAAAATAATATTAATGAAATGAATTGAAAGAATGAATATAATATATGAATGAATGACGACAATGAATGAATGCTTAAATGGAGAAAAAAATGAACAATAAAAGAACATTTGACAGTTGGTGGTAAAACCAACTGAAGAAAATAATCATCTACTCAGTTTCAACATTGTTTTATCTATTTTTTTTCTTTCGCCCAAGATTTCATTAAAACACTACATAGTTATTTTCAACTAGTCACTATTTACATTAGCTAGGGTTTCTAAACACTGATATTGATCAACTTAAAAACATAATTAGAAGGAACGATTATAATGTTAACCTACTACCTTCCACTAGTCTAGAAAATGAAAATAAAATAAAAATTAGAACTTCCATCGAGTACTTAGTAATAATTGACCTCAATTCATAATATTAGTCAACGCGTGAGTCAACAGGTAGCTTAAAATTTTAAACCAGTAGTCTTACCTTTAGTCTATTCAATAGTGGTGCATCTCAGCGAGGCTAATTAAGCTATAATTTTCTATTATTGGCAGATTAGCCAGGATAAGGAATCGCCCACAACTCCAACTTGTGCATTTAACCGGCATGCCTTGCCTGTCTAACAGCCTCGCTTGAGTTCTCCCCACCGCTTCCTTCACTCCTTTAAAGTGGCTACGATTGTACAAACTTCACTTGCTACCTAGATTTATTCCCAATTTTTGGTATGGCCTTCCAAAAATGGAGTAGTATGTATGTCGAATGATTAAACCGCTTGAAGTTCCAGTGGCAGGGCACCCTTAAGGGTGCCCGAACACCGCCTACGCAATTTTTTGTTGATGGTTGATATGCACGGTTACTACTATTGTATACTTACAGGGGCTTCTCCACTACAACACAAGGACAAAGTACCTGCCGAAGGAGCCGCTCACCAATTTTAGAGCGACTCTGGAGGATATATCGGGGCCTGGTTATAAAACTTTGTAGCACTTTTTTGGAGCAATGGGGTAAGTTGGAGCTCCGCAATTTGGTGCACTACTAGCCGAGCCGATACTCTACTGCAAGACAACGAGTTCTTATCCATTTCAATATTATTACTTTATGATATATTCGCAATTTTTTCTATTTATAAGATATTGAAAAATTCTCGTTGTAGTGCAGTTCATTTTTTTTTTGGTTTACCAGTGTATAAAATTTTGTGTCGTTCTCATTATTAGATTCCAAGAAAAACTTATCCAAAATTTGGAACTTCAAGGGTGCCCTGCCACCGGGACCTGTGGTCGTTTAATCATTCAGTATAATACCGCAGAACCACCCGTAACCCAACCCCCCGCATGCAATCTATTCACGCGAGGCCAGCTCTTAATTTCTACGCGGATCAATTAATGTTGGCGCCAAAAAAATCTACCGGTTACCGCGAAGCAAGAGGACAAACGGGTCCCGAGCTATACCTGTATAACTGTAGTGTAATAGTTTGAAACAGTCACCTCAAATAACATCCTTCTATTATACTTTCAGGGTAGGAATGAGGTTGTACTTGTGAAGCCATTGGAGCCGCTTAAAACTCTGTCTCAACGGTGACCAACTCCATCCTGACGGGTACCAGCTCATACAATTCCACCAACCTTGTATTCAGACTTGGCTGCGTATAGACTCCGTCATCATCACTTCAGTTCTTTCTGTCGAGATTGCTACCGCTATTCTTCAGCCCTATCACCTACAAGTCTGAAATTTGTGCTGAACTACCCCGCTCTCACTAATGAGCAACCAACTCCAAGCAACATTGGGAATGCGCCGTCACGTCTGCTCGGGGACTAACCTTTTCCAAAGTTACAACGGCCATCTCACGGCTCATTATTGTATTTCTTATTTTTGTTTACAAATGGGCTCTTTTTAGAGTTACCACATGTCAATTGATTATGCTCTTATCAATAAATTGCGCGTTTGCGGAGCTCAACGTTAAGGGGGGCGGGGTAAAATAGCGAATCAGTAGTCAACTTGAAAATATAAATCGATATTTCGTGGAATTTTATCATTGAATTGAATCCAAATTTTGCGCACAAGCAGCATACCCCCCCTTAGAATAAAGTTACAGAGAGATTTTTTTAGAATAACGCAGGAGTAAAACGGCACGTAAATTTTACTATTTACAAAAAAAGAATATAGATATTAGAAATATGGCTCTGTAATGTTGCGAAGAAGTCCGCTAGCTACCTCTGGAAAAAAAAATGAGCACTCTAGTTCCTTCGGCCGCTTCGAAATAACACCAAAATAATAGCAGGTGTGCAGAGCTGTATCGCCTTCCTAGAAGGGTCTTCATTCTTCAAATTTGGCTAGCTGGAGTCCTTTATTGGTGCTCATTCCATCTGTAACAACAAAGTAAGCCCACAGTACACAGAAAAAGAAATATAAAGACATAGCAAAGACAGTCAATTTGCTGGTTACGCGCCTCGGTTTCCGGTGGCAGGGCTCCCTTAATTCCACTCGCAATTCTTAAGAAATAGCCCCACCCCCATATCTCGTACTACTAGTACGCGAGCAATTTTTTTTCAATTAGTTTGTATCGGTTCTAAAAAGAGCCCGCCTATATCAAGAGTAAACAAACATCAATACAACAATAACAAGAGAGTCAGAAGAGAGAGCAGTTTATTGGAGATAGCCAGAGGTGAAGGTATTATATCTGCGCAGCTTGGGAAGTCTTCGCTCCGAAGAAATCGAGCCTGGTGGATCCATCCACTTGAATTCAGGTGCGCAGAGTCCGGAGAACGGCTACTGGAGGAGAGGCAGCCTGGTGCACCTTGCCGCGTGAGCTCATACGACGTATGGAGAGTTGCTTCGCAAAGTATACTTCTGCTACTACTGCGCGATTGTTTCTGCTCGCGTATTATCGAATGGTGCGGTATTGGCGGGAATAAATTAATGTCCGGATCTACAGGCGGCGCGCGTTGCTATGTGCGGGCACCCTTAAGCATGCAAAAAAAATTCGATGAAATGACTAGTATCCTTATATCTGTAAAAAATCTGCAATGTCATTTACAATAATGTTAGGACCTTAAGCCACTCCCAGCATAGTTTATCATATTATTGCTAATCTAACCAGTTAACCACTCGAGGCGCCCACTCGCGGACTGAGGTCCCTAGGTCGAAGGTATATAAACGCTCGCGTACCTCTTCAGCACTCTTTGTCCAAGGTCAGAGGTAAATAGAAGCCCGTGCAGTGCAAATGCAGCTGCGTTTTACTTCCGCAAAGAAGCCATTTCGTTGCGTTTGGCGTACGTAGTTTCTTACTAAGCGTTCCTGATAGCGATAATTCCATTTCTTCAATAGCTCAGAAGCGAACCCACCATTTCAGAGGCTTAAGTCAGTACTCTGAGCAGCTCATGGACCTTGCAGAAGGCCATCGAGTGTTCGAAGGGAGAGGCCAGCAGCCAAGAAACAAGGATGTCTTGAAGCAGATCGCTGCCATCAAGGCATGCGCAAGAAAGGAACCTTTTTGGCAAGGACAAACCCTGCACTTGTGGCTGGCACAGACAGAGCTGCTGCCAGAAAGGAGGCCAGGCAAAAGGCAGCATCAGGTAAATAAAGATGTTCACTGGACAGGCCAATAACGCGAAAATTATACATATCACCTAATAGTTAAGTAGAACTGAGGTGTGGCGCATGTTGTATGAATTCCTTCAACAATTCAGTTCTCAGTTGTATATACGAGTGACATAGTGGACAGACTTCTACATATTGTTCATAGGGTATTATTAACAATAGTGTACTTAAAGAACAAATCTTCAATAAATTTGCAGATCAGCACATTTGATCATCAGACTGTTCAATGTCTTCACTTACTATAAAATTTAGGTTAACGCTGGCAGTGTTAAACTATTATTATTATGACTGTAACTATTACCATTACAATTTTGGCCACAGTCACAGTTTTAATTGAAGCTGAGCTCTGAGATGAGTGTGTAACCTGAGCAGCAGATGTGGTGGGAGGTTGTACATGTAATTAGTAGCCATGATGAGCGGCCGCTGTCCTCATTGTAATTCGATATTATATCAGCAAATTCAGTGGGGAGACGCAAGCTCATTTATGCCATACCTTAGCCTAAGTCTCTATAGACATGCGCTGTGGAAAGTGCAAGAAGGGGTGATAGAGATGTTCAAGCTCCAGATGATTCATGTGCGCAATGGATGCATTTCCAATGAGATAGATCATTTGCCATATGTGAGAATTGATGCAGTCCATTCCGTGCTGGACAGAAACTTCTACACCCAGCATGGCATTGGAATGGAAATCTTCGATGCACGCCTAGGATGGTGGATTCTTTCCTACAACCGTCGCCTCCTGCGTGCTCTTGGAAAGAAGATTCCACCAGATACCATACCACCTAAGGTATGCCTAAAGCAAGATTGTTGCATTGCTGTATATTATGTCCATGGCCATGCTCACAACAGCTGTTAACAACAACGAGGTGATTACCACTTATTCTATTTATCTCATTAGCTATGGCCTGGTCTGTCATACTATATATTTTTTAATTTGTTACTACAGGTTTGCGAGCATTACAGTGGGCAAGGGATAACCTCCAGCTATCCAGACTGGACAATAGCAGCAGCAGGTACAGATAACAATCTCAAGATTGGGTAAGAGTATGGACGCTCTGTGGCAGGAGTTGCTCACATTGAGCTTGATTTCAATTAAAAAAAGGCTGCTAATGAGACCGTGCCTGATATAATTGATGAATCGTCAATGGTGGCTACGTCAGCTGAGGTAAAACTTTAAATAAATAATTAAATCAAAAATAATTAAAATGGAATTGAATAATTTTGCCAGTTAACGCACTAGAGACAGCTAACAATATTATTTACTTGATCTTGTTTGAACACCAACATTATTGTGCCTTTGTTCATGTTTCAGGTAATGGAGGAACTTGGGCTTGATGAAGCCTGATGAAGGTGAAGATCAGCATGGATCGACTCTATCCAGCTCCACCCACACCAGCACTACCACCCACACCAGCACTACCACCCACACCAGCGCTACCACCCACACCAGCACTATCACCCACACGACCGCAGATCTAACCAGTGCTGACATCACCAACTTGAGCTTGATCACCACCATATCCTACTCCACAACATCCTGCACTAGCACCACTCCCAGCTCTGCTACAGCTAGCACCTCATCTTCTGCTGGCTCCACCTCCAGCTCTGCTGCAGCTAGCACCAGCTCCGACACGCATGACTGGAGAAACGTGCCACTGCCTTAAGCCACACCTCGACGTCATCGTAACGTTCCACAACTTTGTGCAATGGGAGGACAGATTGTGTGTGTGCCTCCAGACTTCAATGAAGCAATGCTGGCTATTTGGGAGGAACTGTGGTGTGCAATGCCAGAGACCGGTAATACGTTGCCAAAGGTGCATGAGCTCCTGAAATTGTACAAGGAGCGATGCAAGGAGGAGTTGGATCGACCGTGGACTTCCTCTGAACCTCCTCCAGCATTGTTACCAGTCTCATTTGCCCAAGCAAAAGACTGGATTTTAAAACAACAGAGATCGCGATCACAGGCTATTGAAAGTGGAGCTGTCAATGAGGAAGCTCGCTCAGTAGTTACTGAATTGAGTTTCTCCAGGCATCAGCATCTATGGAGCTCTTAGAACAGCCGCCACTCCAGCACTGTCACTTGGACCAGAGCCAGTCACTGCTGAAGAGAGAGCACAAAAAAGGAGGGAGGAACAGGCACGCAAGAGGACAGAATTGACCCCAAAGACTGGTGGTAAGGAAAAGGCAAAAGCACCCAAGCGGAAGAGGGCCCTTTCTCCAGAATCGCAGCAGAGGAAAGAGAAAGCATTGGCTCGCCTACAGGAATTGGGTGTCCAGCCACAGTCCAGTCATGGCTGTTCGACTTAATAATATTTTTTATTTATTTTTCTTCCCTTTTCCTCTTTTTCTTTTTTTTAACATTTCCTTAAATACTTTTCCTCTTTCTCCCTCCTCTCTTTTTCCCTAGCTTCTCTCTTTTCTAAGTGGGGTAGAACAATGGCTTTGTAGAGCTTCTCCTGGATGGCATAGCCACTTTCCCTAAACAGCCTGTACAAAAATTCTAGCAATTACTTTGCTTTTAGTTTGTTTCCTTGTTAATTCTTTTACAATGCTAAAAAACAAAAGATAAGTGCACTAGGTATTCTACTTCAAAACTATAATTCATTAAACACTGTTGATATTCGAGAGAAAAGCGGTATTATTCTCGTGTAACCAGGCTTCTATCCACTACGGTGAGCTGTATATAAACAATACAACATTAATACGCCATATTCGTACTACAAGTTATTTAATAGTACGGCGTGTAAACTGTCCGTTCGAAATGTATTGGAAAAATCGCTATAACTAAGTGAAATAGCAGGGGACTAAGTCAAATGTCACGGTAGCTTAAGTAAGAGTAAGTGCGCAAACATGCAGCTCTAGCCTTGGAAATGTACAGCTGTAGTTTCTAGTTGGAGACAACGTCATTCTTTAGCGCAGAAGCTATACCCCTATTGGAGAGAGTTTTTTTCATCAACAGATTAGGAGGAGCCATCATTAAAGCAAAGTTCAAGAGAAAGTTTATCCTGAAGTACAGAGATAGTGACTGCACTATACATAGTAGCCACACTGTTAATGATCTTTAGCTTACTATAGTCTCGTGCAGCTTTTATATAAAGCTGGCCTACTATTAGCGTGTGATAGCACGGTAACCGTGCTATTCGTGATTAATAGCAGCACGAACAACGCGATTAAAATAACACGAGGCAAATCGAAGTCCTATTTCAATAGCTTTGCGAGCGCTACTTGATCCTTAATAGAAGAACAGGTTACCCGCGCTATCACTCGCTAAGAGTAGGCCAGTTTTTTTTTATCATTTGCAGTGTAGCTACACTAGAAAGTGCACTTACTATCTGTATATTTGAAGTTTAACTTTCTCAGACACTTCCGAAAGCTCTCTTCCTAATCTGTTGAAAAAAATCCGTTGCTTGTGCGAATCGCACACTTAACGGTGCTATTACTTTTACTAAAGTGCATTACGTTATACTTTATAAAGAATAGATGTAACGTAGCAAGCTTTACTCATGCCTATATGAGAGCGAAATTTTGTATCCAAGGAGCTGAATGTTTATTAGGTCACTTGGACTCAGACTAGGCCAGAAACAGGAGAGAATTCAAGCGCAGGTTCAGCACGATTGAACAGATCATGATATTCCAGAAATTATATGTAGGGTGTGGCTAAAATATTTACTTCAGGTCACTCTAAACTGGGGTTCTGAACTCCTCAAACACACCCTGGCTATGGGTATGCTGATTGATGGTAGGGTCTTTTTGCAGGACACAATCATGGCTTTCACTTTTCGAGTGTTTCCCCTGTTGGCAAGCTAATTGGCACTTGCTGCTGCTACGGCTGGCTCGTCTGCAGGCTAGAATAGCTATTTGAATAAGTAACGTCGTCAGCAAAGTCAGTCAAGTTGCTTTCTGACGACAGTGGCAGGTGGAAGAAGTGGGCCGAGAATAGATCCTTGAGGCCAGAGGTGATTTCACACGGTTTCATTCTGGCGTTTACACGTGTGTTACTTATGCAGCATGGCAAGAAAATGATTTTATGCAAAATCCATTGTTAAAGTATTCGGTACATAAAATACGTAGCTATAATACTGTTACAGTCTGTTAGAGTTTTATAAGGGAGTTTCCAAAGAAAGTCAAAATGGCATGCTAAACACTACCCAAATATCTAGCTGATACAGTAATAATGTTTCAGTCTTAGTGATGACAATTGCAACTATCCCTTTTAAATTTGCCAAATGAGCCATACAAAAACATTATAATTATAGATATTACTATTGCTGAGCACTGAATAGCTGGTAGGTCTTTATTATAATCCCTATGCATTGTGAATAAAAGTTTAAAAAATAAAAAGTATTTTAGGCTGCCCTGAGGCAAGATAGTGTATCAACCAAGAAGTTGCCTACAAATGTTCATCAATTCTTCCTCTATCCCACATAATTATGCTAGGTATAATTACTTACTTCACTTGCCACCACATTATTATGTCAATACAACACAAAAATAGTTCCTATTAAAAAAATAATTCTTCAAAGTAGAATGAATTTTCAATTTCACTGTTTAAGTCATGGACTGGCTAAATGAAATTTCAGTGAAGGACCTTTACCAAATAATACCTTGCTTAAAAAAATTCTTAATAATCCGTAATGCTAATGAGTATAATGCAGGAACATACGAATGTCATGGACAAAGCAAGTATATATGTAATGGAATGGTAATGTATTTATTTTACTCCAGAGCTACACTTGTTACCAGTGAATTGAACATTAATAAGTGAGGTGGCTACACGGTTTTCAAACTGTCCACTTAACTGTATTTTCCCATGATCCTGTTGCTGTTGATTTTCTATTATAATCTTAGAAGAGTACATAATTATTATTTTATAGCTGTATGCAGTGATACAAAATCAGTATTAGAGCTATTTTGAACTAGACTATTGTCATAATCTACTTATGTATAAATAACCAATATGAAATGATATTATAAGTTAATAATTTTTTAAAGCTTTTATTGAAAAGAATGTTTCATTATGGATTAGCTCATTACATTAACAGTTACAATAATTATATTACGTAGGAATGTATTAAATGCTTTATTATAATTTATTTACTTTCATAGATAAAAAATTTCTTAATAAAATATGAAAGTGCATAAATTATATAATTTTAAATAATAAAATATATACTTGCAAGTATACTCGCACTATCTGCTTAATTATTTGTTGCATAAATCAGTGACAATGGCCAATCAAACTAGTTCAGACAATTTGCTGTGCAATAATGTGTACTCTCTGAGAGAAAATTTGTGGTTGTTTCTGGAGTAAGTGATGCTTTATGTAAGAACATAATAATTAGGTACCTCTATCAGATTTAAAGTTTGAATTTATTTCAATAAAGGGCGAGCAATTGATATTAAAACTGTTAATACAGCAGCAAATGAAATACCATACTTTTAAGTTATTTCTTAAATATATAATAATTGACATTTGGAATGATATCCACATTCACTAAGTTTTCTATTGTTAGGACCTGAAATAGATAAGCAGATTTCAATCATTCAACTTATGCTGTAATAAGTTTATTGCATTCTTTTAATTATTCTTCTTCTTTACATCAACAGCAATCCTTAAATAATTTATGTATAGTTTATAAGTTACCCTTAGCTGATTGTGTGTGCATGTTTTTTTAGTTATGTCAAGCAAAATATAAAGTTTTCATAACAAGTTTCAATAGAAAATATCAGAACTAACCAGTAAGTATCAATACTTTCAGTTATAAGTCTCGGCCTTGGGACTCAATGAAATTTAAAAGAACCTTGTATTAATATTGATGTTATATTGTGCCCTATATGCTTGTAGTACTTTTATTTGAAAGCATTGCTAGACACTTAGCCCTTACCATGATATTATGATAATGTACAGACTTGTATTAGGTGTATTGACAGTTGTTCTGTGCAAAAATAATGCCAAAAGTTACCATTCAATTGTCTGACTGCTTGATATTTCTTAAATGAAGAGTAAGATTTCATAACACATTCAAGGAGTGGCATTATGATGTGACATAATACGTGTAGTGTTTACAACCAGCTATTTAAATAATTAACTATCAATACGTAAATACAATGACATAACATAATCTGAATTGAGTATGATTTACTTTCATCTTCATTATAGATTGTAACAGTTGGCAAATTTCAAGCAAGTACATTTGTTTGTGGAAATTATCCAATAGCCAATCAGACATAGGATACAGCAGAGGGAAATCGCCCATGAAAACAATATGAGTAAGGCTGTTGTAAAAGGCATGGTGGTAGTTTATATATCCATGGAGCTGATTGTACACACAACACAAATGACTGCAATCAGCAAAACAAATATCACAAACTGTCCCGAGAGATGACTGAAGTAATCTTTGAAAGGCTCTGCAATAATAAATGCTACAACAAATAAGGAGAGAATCGTCACTATGGCTATATAAAAGGATGTGTTCAAAGTCAATCCAAATACTATCATAAAAAAGATTCTAGCGCCAAATATCACTCCAGAAAACCATCTCAAATCAACAGTGCCTTTTTCTGTCCCATTTTTACAACTACATTGAATTGTATCCACAAAGGTGTGCAAATAAATGATGAAAGATTCAGGCAGTATGCGTAAAATAATTTTCTGAAATAAACAAAGTGGATAAAGAAAGAAGAGCAGAGTGGGTATTATTCCGACTAGCATGATTACTATGACAGCTGAGATGCCATAAGGGAGATGATCCCGACTAAAATAAGAAATGCTGGCATCAAAATAGAGTCGATATTCAGAGATAATATTATGCTCTAGACCTCTTACTTGATAAACTTTAACAGGTAAGAGGAAATCAATACACACGTTCATGCACTTCATACCTAATAGGAAAAAAAATGTTGAAAAAGCATCCACTAGTGAATTTCTTATTTTTCTAGAGTTATTAAGTATTCTGAAAATTATTTTTAATGGTTTCCATTTCTTCAAAAATAGATGGTCATAAGAATAAATCAAAGCATAGCTTATAGCTATTAAACTTAGAGGATACACAGCAACCAACAAATCTAAAGACACAGCAACAAGAGGTTTCATTTTGAAACAGATGCCGTGATTGAAAAAACGAAAGAAATCCAAGTTCCAAACACTGAGAATTGTGCCCAGTGAATAAACAATGTTCTGTATAAATGGTCGACTTTCTTCTAATTTAAAGACCAAATGACGAGCTATAGGAATAATAGTAGAAGCTTGACAGAATAGAACATAGCCTTGCAGGTAGGTAGAATGAACATTTATTCTGAACACAAAAATTACAATGTAGAAGAGAGTGAGAGGGACAAATGCTATGAGGATAAATTTCCACCAGTTAGAAGTTCCATCTGGACACTTAACACATTTGAGGTCATACGAATACACACTAGTGTAGTAACCCTCTTTACACTGCCCACACAGAGTACCTCTCCTATTGTACTTCCCACAAACAAACTCATTCCAATCAGACATATTGGAAGGAAGTCTTTGGTAAGGATACATAGTAGATTTATTGCCATGGCAGCCATAATAGCACATTCCAATCTCCAATCGATCGCGATCTTCGTCATAAGTGATGCAGTTACATGTCAGAATTCCTGTTATCTGGCCATGTATGTCACACTTTAAAGCTGCGTAGGGAATATCCGGACATTGACAAATTCCATTGGATCCACAAAAGGACCACTGAGGACATGATGAGTTAGTGTTTGTTCCACATTTTGCTTTGTCATCATAAGTATTGCTTGATAAAGGAAAGTTGCTACTTTTTTCAATTTGACTACCCACTACAACATTTATATACACAAGTAGAAAAACTTTAATCACAGACAACATTATAGTCTTCATAAAAATCCCGTGAATAGAAAAGTGGGTTCAATTATACTATATTTTAATGCTAACTGATTTCATTTAATCATCACACAGGAAGTTGAATCTTGCTGGTGATGACAGACAATGGCATTACTCTTTATATTGAAATTTAAATAATTACAATAATAAATCATTCAGTTTAAAACAAAATTTCATAAAAACATATTATTGTAATGCCATTATTTTAATAGTATATAACGGTAACTTTTAACCAGTAGATATAGTGTAAATGTTTTGTTTTGTTTTTATACATTTATGTAGTATAACTCTAAATTGTATAAAATCTATGACTAAGAATAGTAGGATTACATCCATTGGATTTAACTTAAATACTATATTATTAGATTTAACTCTTAGTCTCCCAGCTAATATCAACATGGCCAGTTACTTGACATTATTCATTATCTCACGATCTAAAAAAAATTGGTTGCCTTGGCCAGTGATAGAAAATCATCAGTTTTATAAGCTAGAAAATGGTTACTTTTCACACAAAATAATCAGTTAAGTAGTAGTTTGTAAGCCCTGAAGCTGCTCATGTCAGAAATCACACTTAAAACCCTTTCTGTAGCAAACCTTTTTACGGATAAAAGGGGACTGAACTAGTGTGACTATTTCACTCACTCAGTACTGTAAATTGTGATCTCAAATTCAACTTTTGGAAAGGGAGAAAGAGCTGTAATAGACAAACCTAGAGTTTTGGGAAAGAGATTGTTAACTGACAGGGCAATTGCTGAAGCAAGCTAATCAAATAGAATTTTAATATCTAATTATACTCCATTGCATCAAGGTCTCTAAAGATAAAAGGAACCTGAAAGAAATAGTAAAGAAAGAACAAACTGCTTCCAATGAAGTTTTAAAGATAAAGGATTCTATTATTAACGGACTAATGAAGGATATAAATGCACTGCAAAAATGGTTGCCAGTTTTAATGAAGGAAAGATTATGGACCTACAAACAATTTGTAATGATGTACTAACATCTAGTGTACTAACATCTAGTGTACCATAAAGGTATTAAATCAGTTCTTCAAAATATATAATATTGCTTGTACTACCATGAAGTTACGATTAAACCATTTTATGACATTATTAGATAGACTTAAATAATAAGCTACAAAATAATATGACAAGACATGAACGTGCAATTAGACGAGAGCAAGGACTAATATACAAAAGCAGACGTTAGATTGGAAACAGTCATGGAATACCATGCTGAGTGTCAAGCGCCCATTTCTTTAGAATTGAACAAATGTGTACTGACACAATCTAGTGTGTAAATGTTTTGGCGTCCGCCCCTCATTTGGAAAGTATGGGATGTGATGAATTTTGCTTAATAATCATGTTGTGTAATTACATAGGAAAACCCTTGAGTTTGAATTATCAAATTAGGGGGAAATCCCGATGTAGTGTTGGTGACAAGAGCTAACTTGGGCATCAATAAATACAGCATCTAACTTGAGGTAACACCCATCATTTTGAAAGACATGGCTCAAGAAATTTGGAAAAAATATGTTTCAATAAACATCTCATTCAACATTTAGACACACCTTACCTGAACCACAGTGTTGTAATGATCCTGTTATGCTGGTATATCAATAATACAATAATAACTCATATAGGTTATCACATTCAGTCAGCAAGGAGATTGGTCTGTATATATATTATAATATATATATTCACGCTATAGTGTGGTTGGAATAAGCAACAAGCTAAGACCAATATATCACATGGTGAGGCTGCAGAATGGACTACCGGAGTAATTTTGCTGATCCGTTTTCCTGCACTGATACCTTCAATCCACATAATATCAGTATACATACAGTACACATTATATTATATTGAATGTCACAATTGTTATCTAATTGGCCTCCCTTTGGTTTTATAAACTCTATTAGCTGTGGACATGAGAAGTGATTCACATGATTGCAAGAGTACTAGACACAGTAAACAAAAAAAAAACACCACCCATAGGAATGTTTAGATCTTTAACTATATTGTCTATTTAATGCCGTTTGAAAGCAATAATTGGGGGGTACAGTGGTAACTAGTATTCCCCAGCAGAATACTGTATACTTTCTTGAGCTCTCCATTTCCACATATTGTGGGCAGCTTCATTGTATGAACAGTCTGAAAATCCCTACACAAAATAATCAAAGATGAGTTCTGAGAGGACTATTTTGGTGATGGAAGATAAATAATCACTCACAGACTCTTTGATGTAATGATTCTATTCTGTATGTATGAAATTTTATATGCATAATGTTTTTATTGTCGAGTATTTTCTTGTTGAGTCTTTTCTAGTCATTTTAATTATCTATATAATAATATATAGAACTTATTACATGAGTCAGAGTGTGATATGGCATAATATTTCACAAGCAGGCTAATTTATTTTCACAAAGCCAGAAGCAAGTGAAAATACAGCCTGAGAGTGAAATATTTTGCCATATCACTCTGGCGAGTGTTGCGCCAGTCCTAGTACAATTTACTGTAGTGAAGATATCTAGCACAGAATATACCACTTATTATACACTTCACTTGGCAGAGTTGGTATGACAAGATATTTCACTCACCTATTTTGCTATATCACACTCTGACTCATGTCCTAAGTACTATTTATTCCACCCTAGATATCTTCACAATAATATTTTTAGGTATATGACGACCCAAAATAACTCACGATATTTCACGCTTGTTATTTGACGCTGTATTACCCTTATAGTTATAGTATCCGGCCAAGTTAACCACTTTTCCAGGTTTATTACAGCTACTTTCCTCCAGTTTAGCCTACCTGTTATTTTAGCCTGTTAAAATAACAGCTGGGGGTTTGGGGAACCCCTACAGCCAACTTTATACAATATGAGTAAGGTCCTTACAAACTATAGTAGTGAAGATATCTAAGGGTGGAATAAATCGCTATTTGGTGTAAAGTTGGCTGTAGGGACTCCCCATACTCCCAGCTGACATTTTAGCAGGTTCTAACCCTGTAGAGTAAGCTTCACGAGAGGACGGTAACTGTAAAAACAAAACAGGTGAACTTATGCTGGTTACTATAGCGACAAGGTAATGAGCTTGCACTATACAGAGTGAATGTGAAGATATCCAGCTTGGAATAAATACATAGCTACATATAATGAATTGAATTCCCTCTACCTACTTCTATATACATATTCTTCATTTACTTAGCTATGAAAACATTTTTGAGCACAACCAAACCATAAGATTTTAAGACAAATTGTGGGATAAATTGGAGTAAACAACAATGCTTATGTGATTCCTTATCAAGTGCTATTTCAGGCCCTGATCCATACACATATCTACATAATGTATATGTATGCATGTATTTAACTGCTAAGTAGTTTTGGTAGCTTGCAAATAAAAATGTTGAAACAGAAGTGATATAGATCACTTACTGCTGCCTAAATCTCTCTTAGCTGTATACTTTAGGCCGTCATCTTAACACTTGTATAGCAGGTCCTGAGTTAAGGTCCAACTCAGGCAACTTTTCCATCTTGTTTTCCATCTGCCTCCTACCCAGTCTACCCAGCTGTGATTGGGTACCTGGCATTTACTGGGGTGCAATTTCAAGGCCTTTTCTAATGAAACAGCAATGGTCCTTCAGGTTCCCACACCACTTGCTGTGAGGAAAGGCCTGTTCTCCTGCGAGTTGCTAGCCCGGCTCCAGGAGCTTTACTTGCATGGCTCACTGTGGCTGCTTAATGCACAGGCATCCTGGCTCTGCCAGGTGAGCACAACCACTAGCAGCTGCAAGAGAATTTGGCATTTGTGTGTGTGTATTGGAGTTTGTGTTTACCAGACTGGACTCCCAGGTGAATGCAAACACATGTTTGTGTATGCATGTCAGGATATGCTGTGGGGTTCATGTGTGTGCTAGTGTAGGAATACCAATGTGCATATCCATGACTCCTCAGCCAGTCATCATTGTGAAAGTAAAGATAGTTGATGTAAACAACAACTGTTTTGCTATCGTTCTTCATAACTCCAAATGGTAATACCAAAGCAATCATTGTAAATTAATGTAAGCAGTCCAGGAGCCTGAAGCAGCCAGCTAGTTGTTGACTAGAGTATAGTAGAGAGAAAGAAGCGAAGATGAGGCCAAGTGCAGTCCTTTTGGTGGTCTCCTTAGCAAGCATAAATTGTCAAGGTTAGATAAGTATATGTTATTTGATAATCTTATGGAACTAATCCTTAGCACAGCCAATGTGGTGTAGTTAATTATAACCAGTACAATAATTCTAATTTCTGGTATTCGACTTATAAATTTGTTTTGTTTTATTACCATAATAGTGCCATATGATAGTCTTATTGGAGAGAAATACTTAACTCTAGTAAATTAATTATTCCCCATTAGCAAGTATAATGAGTTAAGTGTTGAGATGAAGCTGAGGGAAGTGAAATGGCCTTAGTCATCATATAGCTCGGCTGATTATGGAGCTATTAGGTTAAGCAGGGCTCAAAGTAAATGATACTCATGATCATAGCTGACTCAGCAATACCGGTCAAGGATTCACAATTTGCTGTTTTGCATGGCGATGTCCAAGTCATGATGTTTCATCACATGACCTGAAAGTTTGCTCTACTCTTTTGTTATGAAGATTCTCTGTAACAACAATACCATTCACTTTATCTGTTGTCAGATTCATTGAGTTAATGTGGAAAACTTTAATTCAAGTTTTGATAACGACTTATAGCGAAATAATTCAATTGTTATTCCAACAATTTGTATTTTTCTTACACTGCATGACTACTCCTATTTTTCCAAAGACTAAATAAAAAAAAATATATATATAATTTGTAGATGATTAGATAACACTTGTTGTCTCAGTATAACTCACTTATACTTATCTATTAGCTTATTTTTAGTGTAACATGTATTCATACCCCGACACACACACACCCTGACACACACACCCTGACTCACACCGCTGACACGCACACCCTGGCACACATACAACTGACACACACATCCTGACACACACCCTGACACACACACCCTGACACACACACCCTGACACACACACACCCTTACACACACACCCCTGACACACACACCCTGACACACCTACAACTGACACACACACCCTTACACACACACCCCTGACACACACACCCTGACACACCTACAACTGACACACACACCCTTACACACACACCCTGACACACACACTTTTGCACACATACAACTGACACACACACACCCTGACACACACACCCTTACACACACACACCCTGACACACACACCCTGACACACACACACCTGTGCTATTCTCATACAATGGGTCCGTACTCATCTCTAGAAGGCCACTCAAAGCTTGAGTGCATATGAATTTGAAACTAACCATTACAAGTCAACTTAGCTAGTCATGACTAAGGTTAAGCACTGGGCGGCTCCAGTACAGCCTGTGCTCCACATTTTGGAAGAAAAAAATAGAGTATTATATTTTTGCGAAATCATTACTGATGCATTCAAATGAAGTATAATAATAATACTAGAAAAATAGATAGAAAATGAAATAGGATAAAGTGTTGCCTGTAAATATCTCCTTTGAATTTAATTTGTTGATATTCTAACCAGCTATAAGAAACTAGTTCAATTAACATGAACTGAGTGTTGTTGCTGTTTAATTTTATAGTCAACTTAATTATTTTTAACTTTCTGAATGACAGAATCCTACCAAATATCTCCAACATCAGTGATAGTTCCGAGTGATGCTTTACAAGGCTCTGATAGTAACTGCTTCATGGATGGAACTCTTGCCAATTGTAACAGTTTTCCTCAATTAAAATTCAGTGGAAATGCCTGTCTACTATTTTTATTCAATAGCCTCAGACTCGCACAAATCCAAATTACTTATGCACTATCTCCAGAAGCCAATGTAATGCCTCAAGTCACCATAAAATACTTTACTTTTATGTCTGAACAAGTCACCTCACAAACTACTGAAATGAGGAGAGTCTCATATATTGTCCTGAGGAATAACTTGACAGTGTCAATGGTGAACATGAGCATAGCTTGGATTGGGAGCACTTCATTAGAAATACAAGCCATACAGTTCTTTGATTGCGGTGAGTTTATTCTGTAAGTGCATTAAAGTTAGCAAAGGAATTCTACACTATTGACTTTTGCCTGTTAAAAATAACATTTTCCATTATTATTGTACTATAATTCAATACACAGTTTATATATTATTGTACAGATTATAGTATTATTATATAAATAATTGTAGAACCATGCAGTCAATCATGGCTACTTTCAGGACAATATGTGTATTCAGTAGTTTACCTCCATTATACATATAATATTAACATCCTGCCATCCCCTCATCTGAATTTATCTACCACACACTAATAATAGTCTACGAGTATGAATTGCTCCCTACATGGCCTTATTGAAGTTTTGTATAGCAGCTACTTAATAGATTCAGAGCATAGCTACTTGGAATAACAGGATCCGTACTGTCCGTTGAGTTAGACTTCTTTTCATACATCATCCATTGACCAATTAATCAATTAGGATGTAAGATCAAGTATTGTAGTTATTTAATCAAAATGTGCACAAAATATTTTTATCAAAACACATAGCTAACCAGTATATTCATTTAATGTTTTGGCCATTTTAAGTTAGTACATGAATTATAGAGTGTGTGTGTGTGTGTGTGTGTGTGTGTGTGTGTGTGTGTGCAAATATAGTATATTCACAAAAAAAATTCAACTATCTTTTACTCATCTGATGTAATTTCTCTCCTTCACAGGCTGTTTTCTTTAACAATACAAATTAACAACTGTTTGGCTATCACTGGGAATCAAAAATTAGAGATGCATTAAACAAGCGATCCTAGGTTGGATTCCCAGTGACAGCCAAACATGTTTTTTAAGTGTGTATTGTTTAAAGAAAGCCCGTGAAAGAGAGAGAATTTATATCTAAGTATAATATTGTAGTTAATTTTTTTTAAAAGCAATCCACAGTGAAGCTCTTCATCTCCTCCTCCTCTACATCCACACAACTATGCTGCTAAACTTTTACCTTCATAGATCAGCCTAAATACATGTGCACACACCAGAATTATCATGGAAGTAAGGACATTCCAGATTTAACTGCGATACTACTCATTCTTGAATGGAGGATAATCTTATTGTTAGTACTGTTTAATTTGTAAATTAATCTCAGAATCAACAAAACAACAAAACTTCATTGGTGAGGATAAGAAGTATATTCTGGCAATTGCTTGCTGAAGATGGCACACATGCACACACACTCATGCACACACCCACACTGAGGTATAGTTTTAAGTATTGGATATTACAACATATCTGTCTATTTTATTGATTCTTCAGTTTATATAGATGACCACAAGCAATATGCCAAGCATTCCACTCAACATATTACAATTTTAGATATTATAGTAGCAGTAGCCAAATATCTGTTGTGATGTTCACGTAACATAATCATCATCCCTAATCCACATTATCTACTCCAGTTGAGTAAGCATTCCTATCTCTATAATTTTGTTTCCATCACAGTTACGGCAATTTCCTCAAGTGAACCAGAAAAAAATTGTGATCCCCCTATTAGTCATTCTTCACCCACTAATGATCGCTCTTCGACCTCACAAGAAACTTCTAAACAGTCATCTACAACCATGGCGCCAACAAAGAGCTCTGGTGTTTCAATTAGCACAGTCCTAGCTGGAGTTGGAGCCACCATTGGCATTCTCCTTCTCCTTCTTTCTGCATCCATTTGTGTGTTGGCCATAGTGTTAGTATTTAACAGAAGAAACAAGAAGTCAGTCTCTTGGTCTCCAAACCAGAGCAGACCTATTCCAGACCTTCCTGTTTCCAGCAACTACCAGATACCACCTCTGGACCAGTACCATGGGCAGATGACTGACTCTGTCAACAGTCGACCAAATGATATTTGCAATGGAAGTTTCGAGCTCCTTGCAATGGCCAACACACCACAGGTACCCCCTCCCACTGATTCTGGCCTGATATCCATCGACGAGTGGAGAAGGAAAGTTGAAATGGAGCAGATGGACAATGAGGAAGGCATGAATCCTTTGTATGCTGGGTCTATGTGCGGCAGTGAGTATGGTGAGCCTCCTCAATACGAGACTGTCTCTGAAGCAAAGAAAGCGTTCAAGCAGAAAGAAGTGAACATGCTTCGATTGGCCCAACTCAGGCAAGCTTCGCTAGCTCACGGAAGCCTGGGGTCTACGGAGAGACTGAACACAATGGAGTGCAGTGTTGCTGGATCAACACAGAACATAAATGCGCAGTTAACACAAGCAGCTTCGCATCATACACAAGTGCACGGTAGCAGAGAACTGGAATTGGACCTCAGTGATAGCAGTGGGGTACAAGATGAAGGTGATGTTAGTAATTGCTTCTATGAAGCCACTGCTGGAGTTCAAGCTGATAAGAACGAGCAAGTGAACACTGCCCATGGGAGCATATATGAACTGGATGAAGACTCTGAAAGTTGTGGCACTCAGACAAGTAATAACAACACCGCCATTTTGGAGAACACTCCCTGTTCGAATAATGAAATTAGAATAGTTGATGCAGAACACCGTTCAATGGCACAAAGCCATCATTCTTCTGAATCTTCTAGCATTGCATCCTCCCTACCAATTAGACAATATGAAGCTACCTCAGTCCTTGAGCAAGAAAATGACCCAACCATAGGGAGAGAAACCCAAAGTAACGGCAGCGATGTAGAAGACCCACATCCTACTACAGAAGAAGTCATGTTTGTTGAAAGTGTCTACGATAACCCTTCTTGTCTGGACAACATCAAGTCCAAATCTTCTATATCACTTACTAGTGACTGACATTCAAAGTTAAGCTATAAAAACTGACATTAACGGTTAACAAAAACTTTATTATAGATACTTCTTAGTCAGCCATTTATGAAAACATACAGCAGCCAGTGTATTCTCTCATATTCTTGCATTGTTGTAGAAAACTTGATAATAAGAATTGATCTGTCATAAATAATATTCTCGTGATGAATTTTGAATGAATTTTGAATATAGTGTATATTAAGATTTGTTCTGGTAATTAAACAGGTTGTCATTATAATTAGGGCTACATCTACTTTTAACTAGAATTCATAATTACACTTACTTCCTGTTTGGATTCCAGGATTTGCGCACAAAATTTAATTAAAAATATATGAAAATTAGAAGACATTCATTTTTTTCTTGAACATATCATAATTAAGTTTGTTAACTTTATAGTCACCAAAAATTGGAACATAGACTTTCTCTCAAGTTCAGGGGAGCACACTGGGCATAGGAAGATGATGGAATTGGGTGGGGGGAGGGTGGAAGGGTATGGAGCTGTGACATTTGAGCTTAATCATACAACACATCCATAAAAACATCAACTACATTGAGCTGACATTTGCTTGAGTTTTCCATAACAGTAGCAGTCATTCTTATTTCTTCTCTGATTCACAAACACAAAAGAGTTTTCAGTTTCAGCAAATCCAATTCAGCCTCTAGCAACTTTTTTTTGTTTTGTTTTTTCAACATCTTGGATAGATAATTTTCAGCTGAAAGCAATACATATATATATATATACATGTAGTAAAGATGTAGCCTACTAGAAATGCGAGGACATCTCATCTTTCGGTAAGCTTCATTAGTTTCTTTCCCTCCTTTGATCCCCCGCCCCCCAACCCCCCCCCCCCTTCCGTTCGCCGTCTCTTTCCTCGCTTTGTCCTCCCCCCCTTCTGGATCCCCCTTTCACGCCACTTCCCCCACTTTTGTCTCTCTTTTTCCGCCAGGGCACCTTCACCTCCCCCCCCGTTCTCCTCCTTTTCCGCTCCGTGTTCAGCCTCCTCTTTTCGTTCTTGTCCTGCTTCCTGATTCATAACAGGGCCTCTCTCTTCCCCTCCCCCCTTCCGCGCTTCCCCCACGGAGTTCCCAGTCCCCCCTCCTTTCAGTTCCCTCACACACACATGGTTTGAATTATTGTAAACACACTCTGCTCTCTGGCTGTTGATAGACTTACCAACAAGCTTCCAGAGAAGATGACTCAATGGAGCTCACTAAGTAACTCTAGAAAAGGAGGGGTAGAGATCTGAGTGGCATTAGCTAAGGCAATGTTACTATAATTAGGTCAGACACAATATCAAATGTATTAATCCCTTATGGGACTATACTTTAATATTGATTACATAGCTGTAATCTATGAAAGTTTTCATTAACTAAAGATTATCACTAGAAATTGTGTAGATTAATGTTTTATATTTTAAACATCTATGAAACTTGACCAAGTTTAATCTGAAGCCGGGAATTTGGTTGGAGTTGTTGACAGTGATCATTGTGCAGCCGTTGTTTTTATTTAACCACAGTACCAGGTGAAGCATGACGTCAGAAGATGGCACAAAGTGTTATGCTGAATTTAAAACAACATAGAGGATAGAACAGGCCATATAGGAACTAGAGGAAGCACGAATGATGTCTCTGTCAACATGGACTGAAGTTTGATACATTTGGAAATCCCATTTATAGAATAACAAGATAAACGCGAATGTTTAAATTTAATAGAATGAAAGTGGAACATTTGTTTTTAGTAAAGAGCTTCCTAAAGAAACACTGAGAATAGATTCAATAGGCTGTATAGATACTCCAATACGCATAACTACCAAACTGAAAGCCCAAATAGAGAGGAGGTATTCTATGGAATCTGTGGATATGTTTTCTAAATCCATTTTTGTTTTATGCCTGCAATCAGTTATCGTACACAGGACTGGACTAACCCTTTCCACCACCTGCTGTTGACCAGTTCAGAATGTTTAATAAATTGTGGATAAAGATGAAAATGAAGTCAGAAGGATCCTATTGGTGCGTTCTTGGAAACAATGCTCCCCTCCATATGCCTCATCTTGTATACAGATAGTATGCACATGTGAGTTAGTCCATACATTTGTGCATATTTTGATGAAATGAGGGCGGGCTAATCATGAGATGGTCTTAAATATTCTCTTCACTGGAGTGCTATTATCATTAGAATTCTAATAACCACCACATCATTAAACATTACTTATACTAGCTCAATCAACTCCGGATGTATTATTTACACAATTACATGTGTTAAAGTCAGATACAACGAAAAAACACAGGATCTTGCTATTAATTCTACTTGCTGGGCCTACCTGCTTTTGCACAGGCTACCTCATAAGTCATTTACATGCTCCTATTCAGTTTGCATGCATTTCAGAGAAAGTATGAAAATGCATATAGCTATTACCCAAGTACTTAGAGAAGATGTGGCATGATGAGCATATTCAAAATTGCAACGGTGAAATTTTGCTTTAACACTGAAAAAAACCTGTTAACCATTATAAATACAGCAACAATAATGTACATCTCACTTTCATGCTATTCTTTATTATTGTTTATTGTTATTGTCTAGTTGTTGTTGTTGTTTTTTAATAGAGGGTGAAGGAGAAAGGGGGTTAGAATCTAATTTTACCCAGGTGCAGTAATCAGCTCATGTTTACTCTCCCATCTGTATTTGTCACACCGGGGTAGTAGCATCCTCCCCGCCCACCATTTACAAATTTAACATGTGCCAAACTACCAATACTGAAAGTAATAATCTGAGCATGGGCAGATAGTGCACCAAAACACTGACCACCAATAGCAGGATGTGGCCACAACAACGAAGGGCCAGGAGATTACACAGTTGAGTAACACCTGTATAATCTGCAGAGTGAATTTGAACTTGTTAAAGGTCACTTTATAAATAATCCTCATGAAGTACTCTACTATGATTCTTCTTTTATTATTATTTGGAACTATAGCCTACAATAATGCTCAAACTGCAGGTGAGTTTCTGGCTTTAACAGTCTATAAAGGATGTGAATGTTATATGTGTTTCTTATTCCAGTTCCTCTTCAGTATGCCATTCTGTCTAGTGGCTGTGATGGAAAACAAGATGAAGGCTGCATTCCATATGACCAGAGGAGGAATTGCTCACAAATTGGTTCATTCAAAGTGGATAAATCTACCTGTGTATTGAACTGCTACTTTAGCAGTGGTGTAAACCAGATCACTGTAAATGGAAGTTTTGAAGAATTGGGCACAGTGAGTGTCGATTCATTCGCTTCATCAAGACAAGAAAGCAGCATTCGATTGAACAGCACTGTTGAACATAGAGAGCTAACGATTACAATTACTCCTCATGCTGAAGTGAATTCAATAAAGTATTTCTTCCAATCAGGTAATATTTTTAATATGCCACTATAAGTTTTCAAAAACTGAATGTTGTAGGGTACTGAGAGTGTCACATAAATGCTTTACTGAAAGTAAACTTTTAAACAGTAGTCCTAAAAAGTGCTAATGATAATTGATATTATTTTTGCCTTCATTATTACCACTATTGTGAAAGAATTTGTGCAGTAATATTTCAGTGGATAATTTCATAGTAATATCATACAGATAAATGTATTTAGGTAGATATTTAAATCACCTAAGATGATAAATTTTGGGTAACTCGAATTTAAATTTTTTTTTGTTTTTGTATTCTATACTTATAATTATAACTCACGTTCCAGCTAATTAATCCAGTATTTATTATAAATATTCCAGAGACAACTACACCTTTGGTCATACTCCCCACTACTAGTGCAATAGTCAATCCATCTGATGATTCTACCTCAAGAGACCTGACTTCTACAATCGTAATCGTGGCTGTCATCTTGGGAATTCTTCTCATGCTAGTAGCATGCTCTATATTTGCTCTAACGTTCGCCGTTCTATTTAAAACCAAAAAGAAGCATCAGTCGCCACTCAGAATCCATTCCTTGAACCAAAACACACCTAACATGTACGAAGCATCTACAAACTCCATTGGAGATGGATTCAAGAAGATGGACAATGGCAGTTTGAGTTTAGAGAGGCCAAAGCCTCCCACCGATCCCGAGTACGCCACGGTATCGGAATGGAAACAAATGGCTGGCATGACTGAAAAGCCAGTGCACAATCCTTTCTATGACAGCAGTTTCTCTTTGAATGTCCATAAAGGAATGGCGGCTGTGCAAGTGCCACAGTTGGAGTGGTCCGGATCAGCTTGGGATAATTCCGTCCCTCGTTGCAGCGACACTCCCATAAAGATGAAGATGTCAGCTGACAGCTCACTGCCCATGCACAGGCAGCTGTCCAAATCTAATTCCATGTGTGGTATCGCACACGGTGGGAAGTTTGACCCGTACGAAGGCTCTCATGGCAGTTCCAAATATGTAGTTGCTAATTCTATAAAGTTAAAAAGCCAAGGCGATCTGGCTCCGATGCATATAATGACGGGTGGGGTCTCTGATACAGCTTTGCCCTACAGCTCTTCACCAACACATCACATTGCATCGACCCCAGCCCCCACTTCTCCTCCCCCTCCTCCACCAAGTGGGGGGACTTCTAAAGCTCGACCATCTTTACCTTCAAAACAGAGTAAGAAGCTTTCGTTGAATCGGAATGGATCACTGTCAGCCAGTAGGAATCAAATAGAGCTGGAAGGCCAAGCAGCTAATTACATTATACCCAATGGCAAAGCTGATCCCTCCCCTCTCGTACACAACCATCGTGCTATCAAGAAGTCACAGAGCAATGAGATTGTTAACAGTGAGTATGCAGTCGCCGGATTCAAACAGCATCACTAATAAAACTCGTGTGATATCGGCACTAATTTTTTTTAAACAATGAACTCTAACCTTCCTCATATTTTATAGTCATCCTGACACAATGGCTTGTAGCTATGTGTAATATTTGCTGTGGTTGTCTTAGCTATTTGTTGTAGACTCCATGGTGTGAAGTTTAATAAATAGAGACAGTTATGAATATCATTAAACTCAGACTTAATTGTAGTCATGGCATACCTAACAGGTGAGGTGCAAATAACAGGCTCATGAATGCTTGCTTAATGGTGTGCCTTAATTAGATAAAGGGGAGGGGCTCACAATGCGGGGTAGCTAGAGACAAACAAAATAACATAGCTCCTAGGCAACTCGCTTTGCTGAAAAATAGACCAGCTGCAATATATAAAGACCATTACTTCTAGAACCTCAACAAGAATCAAAATGGCAACATCGGTGAGATCACTGTTGCTCCTTGTGCTCCTTGGCACAGCATACTCCCAAACTGTGAGTCTATAAACTGTTCCAATGATTGCCGTGTTATTGCTTACACTTGTTAATATCATTGTTGACATTCTCATTGTTGTGCTGTTGTCGGGCTGTACTGATATGGCTTGGTGTGGTGCTCACCATTGTCCAATGGCTTTCTGCACAGTGTGGTAAGTGAAAATTTGAATAAACATACTGCTAAAGGTTTGAATCAGGATACTTGTCATATAGGTGATCTTGGAACAACTGTTACAATTACATTACTATCATCTGGTGGCTCATCCCTGCCTGATTCTGCCTCCGCCTCTCTAGATTCCACAATTAGTATTCTGTAAGAATTATTACTAAACACATTTCTAAAGTAGCTTAAGAAAAAAATATATTGCAATGTAACTACAGTACATCTGCTGGCACACCATTATGTAATTGGGTGAAAGTAGACACAGTTAGTCAAATAAGGCTCATTGTATCTGGATTGATACCCTCAGGGTGAGGGATGAAACATGAACATTTGGAATAACCATTATCAGATTCCGTCAAAGCACCTCACCTGCGTGTTTAAGTTAGTCTTCTTCATTTCTTAGCTGGATAGCAAAGCTCATAGCTATGAATAATATTATGATGATAATGAATAATTACATGTGCAAATGCCATTGTGTTATTCCTTCATATTGTCCTAGAACATAGTTCATAAATCTACCTATACACTTATCATGCAGAAAGCAATGGCATCGCACAAAACAACTACTAAGGCGTACAAATAAGCATGTAATAATTATGCAGCACATAGAGAAAAGTTCATCAATGGTAACAAATTAAACTGGCCATTTGCTTTTAATGATCTTTTTATGTATCACACCCTCCATTTATAGGTGTTCAGTAACCCCAACTCCATCTTCCTATCAATGGTACCAAAATGGAGCTCCAATCTCTCAAACTGGGTGAGTACAAATAATCAAGTTACAAATTTTAATTGTGTACCAACAATTTTCATTCCTATTAATTATATTATCCAAGGAGTCAAGGGGGTTCGTCATTTTGCTTGCTTGCTTGTTTATTGTCATAATATTAAATTACAATTCTACGCAAAAATAATTCCAGGCAACTACTAAGACTTGAGGGCATTCGTGGAGAAAATGGAGGAGTTTATACTTGTTCAGGCAGTCTGACCACTCCATCATGCATGACTCGACAGTCAAAAACATTCACCATAAGAAGTAAGTACCAATTAGCTTAAATGCACACTATATGATAAATGTCAAGTCATTCTTAATATAAGCAACTCTACTTGATATCTTTTATTAGAATTTATTCAGTCATTCTAGGCTGAAATAATAATAATAATAGCAGATTTTTTTCTTGTTCTAACAGCCATTATTAAAAAAAGGGTCATAATTCTGACGCTTCACTGCCAACAATGACACACTAAATAATGGTACCAAAACAGTCAAGTGTGTTAAAAGTGAGTGAGAGTGGTTCCATGTCAATGTTAATAGCTGAATAGCCAAATGGTCGAACAAAAGCAATTCATTTTAGTAAACAGCATCTTGACATTAAAATATGTTAAAAATATTATGCAGGAATGCATGTTCTTTGAAATTGTTCGTATTGTGCTTGACTTTTTGCTCTTGCAATCTCAATGATTTCAAGCTGTGATATCTTGAGCTATAATATGATACATTACATATATTTTAGCTTCCCCGGACCTGGTTGTTAATTCTCCAAGTGAAATCACAATGGACGTTCAGGAAGGATCTTCTTTTACCTTGCAGTGCTCAGCTACTGGCTGGCCACGTCCAAACCTCCAAGTAAGTAACCTCTAGATAATGCTTTAGGTCCAAATTTTTACGTGATGTCTTTAAAGAATCATAAAGTGTTAGTTTCATTAGCTGAACCGAAAGGAATGCAGAATGAGATATAAAGCAGTTAAAACTTCATAGATTAAATATATTTTCTTATTGTTTTTTTTTTGTAGTGGACAAAAGCAGGAGAAGTGGTATCTGAAAGTGGTACCTACACCGTACCAGATTCACGGTTCAGTGATGCCGGAGCATATTCTTGTGAGGCAACCAACATTGAGGGAAACATGACACAGATCCGAGTGATCAGAATTCTGAGTAAGACTTGCCACACCAGCAATGCTCTGGTACAAGTTACAGACAAATTCAGTCATTCTCGGCTGAAATAATTATAGCGAATAGCTAATAGCAAATTTTCTCGTTCTAACAGCCAATATTGTTAATTAAAGCTTAACCCAACATTTTGACTTCTTGCCAAAGTCCTCTTATTGACTCCTGAAGAGGACTTCAGCAAAAGTCGAAACGTCGGGTTAAGTTTTAATTAACAATATTGGCTGTTAGGACGAGAAAATTTGCTATTATTATAAGTTACAGACTATTACTAGCTATAACAGAAATATTGAATTATCAGGCATCACACCCAAACTAAATAGCTGCATCTTCTTAAACATTTTCTGATGAGAATATATGCACATCAGAACTGTAGTCATATTTTGAAGTTTGAATGGTATTCAAGAGCTGCAGTTCTTAAAAGACAGATTTGATAAATAAAATTGATGGGCTTTGGGGAAATATTGATGTTTGCATTTGTGCTTGTCCACAGCAACTAATAATCCCACTGAAGGAGATGCCACAAATGTAAGTTAGCCATTTAGTTAGTATATACTGACTTAAGCTATCTTGTGTTGCTCCTTTTGATTTTCCAGAGAATTGACAACCAAATGGGGAACCCATTTAATGGTACGTATTTAGTTCACATTATGCTTAACAGCACAAGATTTGAAGACGATTTGTTGTCTTATCATGATTTGCAGAGACCGTGAGTCAGACTGGATTCTATATCGGAGTGGGAGTGGCTGCAGGAGTGAGCGTTGGCATCACGCTTCTCACAATCATTTCCTGCATCATTTTGTAAGTGACACAGCTAATTCAGATATTACCTGGAAGTAATGCCTTAATCCACTTTAATGACCAGCATTATATGTTTACACTTCAGATTCACAAAGAGTAGAAGATATTAAATCTATTGAGTTGTGTTGTGTAAATTCTGTCCATGCACTACAAAAACATGCCAATAAAGTTTCTCTGTACTGAACAAACTTTATGATTTCATGAGACCATAATTGTCAATATTTAACCTCCCCAACAGACTATTAGCTAGCTATTTCTGTGTAGTGGTCTACTAAACTAACATTATTAGGCGAGCGAAGCGAGACTCTCACTAAGGAGTCTCAATTGAGAATTTGGTATTATATATATATATATATTGCAAAGTTCAAAGAGGTCAATGCGTGTCCATCCCCGGAGGCTACTAAAAAATGTAAACATTAGTGCGGGTGCAAGAAATTCGGGAGAAAAGACTTTGAAATAATGCTAGGAAAAAAATAGCAAAGGCTATGGAGACGGAATAGGAAAGACCATCGCAGTTAGGTCTTCCAAAGTTAGCTGAGTTCATTTATTCTTTTAGTGGCGGTGGTAAATTAACTTCGTCAGTTTGCTGTTCGTCATAGCTATATGCCTTACGTAACAGATTACTTCTACTTGAAAATCAAAGTCCAATAGTCAAGTCACTAAGAGAATACATGCAATGCAATATCTACTAAAGCTCTGGTACAATAGAGCATTTTAAACGGAGCGTACTTTGGAAAAGCAGCTAGCTTAAACGAAAACCTGTAGTTTATCGATCCTTACCTGTACCATCCTTGGAAATTTGAATGCTTACGTCTTGAAAATCCATTGTCCAATAGTCAAGTTATGAAGATAATACAATGCAGGTCTTATGCTGGTATATCCAGTGAACATAATGTATACAAGTGTCATGTGTGGCTAAAGAATAGCAATTAACTAAACAAAAACAAAAATTATTAGCTGGTAGCATTCAAATTTAAATTTCAGTCAGACTAACTTGCTCGCCATTTGTGCTGAAGCACATCACTAGGTTGTAGCAATTGGGTAAACTTATATGCTATTATACATCAGGTTATCAATAGTAACTTAAGCTACCAGAAAGGATTCTTTAAACTGACTAAGAAAAAAAACTGAAAAAGACATTAACGTTGATATAAAAGAGAAATTTATTATTAGACAATTTTATTTTACTTCTATGCTATTAACATAACAAGTAATGAAGTGTATCTATTTTTCAAATAACTCCTATAAAATTCGTTTTACTCCTACAATATTCACAGTATGTGCCTGAACCGAGACCCTCCAGCTGCACACAATCCATATGAAGACTGGCCAGACGGTGAAGAGCCTGGTGCTACGGCACCGCAGGAGGTAGTGGTTGAATCACACATAGTCGAAGCAGCTCCCTCTGCTCCACCCCCAATGGAAGTTGAGCCGTTCAATCCACCGGAGGAGGAAGGAGATCTTGAAGTCCCTAGTGCAATGCCATCTAAGAGTGAGATTGGAGAAGTATTTTGAACTCTTTTTCGTTAAAAGATGGTGCAAGTTTAGAAGTGCACTGTTTATTTTTTATTTAGAAAACTGTTTTGTTATAGCTGAATTTGCAATTTCATTATCTGTTTTCATCCTATTTTGCACTTTGTAAATGTATCAATTGTTATAGAAATGTTAGTCCAGTAAATGAATATATTACATACAGTTCATAGAAAGCTACCTAAATTACACCATGGACTATCAGTTTGGTCAGCTTAGTAAGATATATTCTACTGCTACCACCTTGATTTGTATTGACTACTTAATGAATGACGCTTTACCTAATAGAAGACGTTTCACCTATTAGGTGACACTTTACCGAATAGAGGTCTTATTACCGAACAGTGGAATCATTATATAGTAGGCGTAACTTCCGGGCGTATAACGCCAAATCGGGTCCCTACCCAAAATCGGTCCCGGAAATTGGCTGCTAAAAACTGTCCGGGACCACAATTGGCTGCCGAATTCAGTCCGGGCGGACTAAATATGGCTGCCAGATGTGGTCCTCTTTGCCAAATTTAGTCCCACCTAGCCCTGGGAGGAAATAATCAATTGTGTGATTAACTGGAGGTGGTGAGTTGTTATATCAGTATAGTTATATGTTTAGACTGCTCTTTGGTACTTCTTGTTGATGAGTTTACCATTCAAATTCCCATTCTCATAAATACCTATAATAGTATACAGTCGAACCTCCCTACAACGGGACTCCGAGAAGCGGTCAGACTCTCAACAACGGTCAGACCGTTGGGAACGGAGTATTTTTTGCATGTATGTAATGGATTTTTTGACTCCAAGAAACGGTTGACTCTCTACTCCGGACAACGGCCAAGTTGTGTGCCCCAAAATGTAATGTCTTGTACAAAATTTACTTCTTGGGACGGCCAGTTAGCCACACCCAACTTATTGATGCCTCCATTTTGCCTAGCCTTTCAATTTTAGCTTGCCACGCCTAACTAATTTATGACTTGTGTGCCTTTCAATTTAATAAAAGACATAATACTAAATGAATGCTAATACAGGGCACTTCCAGGCCATAACCGGCGCCTTTGTTCACTCTCTCTCCTTGGACCACAGCGTGTGCTATCTACTGGATCCACGTCAACATGCGAATCAGAGGAAACTTGAATTGAATTCTGGACATTGAGTGAAAAAGAGGAGCCCTGGACTGATCCATAGACAGATCCATTTAAAAGAAGCTTGTTGCTTTTACCTTTAATGTCCTTTGGGTTTGCCCCAGAGGAAATCAAAGACTTTCTCTCCTTAAAGAGAATACTCTCAGAGTTTCTCTTTGAAGGGGTCATACAAGGTTTTATATACACCTTTCATTTGGTCAATTTACTTCGGTTGGATAGGATTACAGACACTTCAGTTGTTCTCAACAACTTCACAAGTAGAGGTCGAGGCCTTACATGAGAGGGGCTATATTTACCCATTCTCGTGCAATCTCTAACAGAAAGCTTAGAGATATCAGGCATGAGTGAAGATAATACTGATATCACTTGCTTTTGATCACTGTCTAACCTAACCTGATGTGAAGTGCCTTGAAGACATTCATCAATATCGTATATCACTAAGCTAAACTTACGTTCCCATATATTTACAAATTCTGCGCATCTTCACTTGCACATACAGTTTCTCTTCTCTTTACTGTCATTATGGAATCTCATTCCATTCCAGCTGACTGGAAGGTACACAAATTATTTCCTCTCCACAAGAAAGGAAGTGTATCTGAAGTTAGCAACTACAGGCCTATTTCTCTCCTAAACATTCTTCATAAAGTACTAGAATTAATAGTCTACTCTAAGATAATAGATTTTATATATCCAAAAATTTCAAAGACACAATTTGGTTTTATCAGAAATAGATCCACTCTTCAACAACTTCTTCTATCATAGCTATACTTCAGTTTTCAATTCTGTGGAGTCAAAGCGACACACAGAAATTGTGTTTCTTGATTTTGCCAAAGCCTTTGATTCAGTCCCCCACAATGAACTTCTGTATAAACTTTGGCTAACTGGCATTACTGGTCCTCTTTGATTACTTTTCAAAGATTACTAAATAGAAAGCATTTTGTTGAGGTTGAAGGGTGTAAATCTGACTTACTTCCTGTCAAATCAGGTTTACCTCAAGGTAGTGTACTTGGACCTCTGCTTTTTTTTATTTATGTTAACGACATACCATCTCTCTGCTCTTTTTCGTCTGTGTTTTTATTTGCTGATGATGCCAAACTTATTGCCTCTCTAAATCTGCAAGTGAGAATTTAGCTCTTCAAAAGGATCTTGACAATATTGTCATGGTGTCAATCTTGAAAACTTTCTTTAAATACTTCTAAATGTGCATTCATGAACGTCTCCCTATCATCATCTACTAACAACAATTACACCATCGGTAATGATACAATTAAAATAGTGACTCCTCACCAGAAAGATTTTGGTATTTTAATTTCTGATATATAGTTTATCTTGGTCTGTCCACATCAAAGAAATATGCAGCAAAGCTGGTCTCTGTATTTAATTAGGCGAACAATTCCTTGCACATCACCCATTAACATTAAGAAGTCCCTCTATCTATCACTTGTAAGATCTCAGCTGACCTACTGTTCCCAGCTATGGTTTCCCAACAAAATACAAGACATTATCTTATTGGAAAGAGTTCAACGGCGTGCAACTAAATACATTTTAAATAATTATAATATTTCTTACAAATTAAGACTTATTCATCTCAATATTTTGCCACTAATGTACAATTACTAGACCTATTATTTTTTGTTAAATGTCTTAAGAATCCGTCTGATTCATTTAATGTATTTAATCACGTCACTTTTCATTCTGTGTCCACAAGATCTTCATCTAATCCAAAAAACTCCGAAATAAGGTCAAACTCTCTACAAAGGCCAAATGGTTCGTCCCCATGCATGGCTGTTGTTCGGAGGTTCGACTGTATTCAATAAATTATAAGCTTCAAGACTTCATCATAGTGCATATGTTTGACTACCTTGAACAATGCAGCAGCTACATTATCAATATTTTTTACGTATTTAAATATTTACGTTTCATAGGAATTTCCTCAACAAAATTTGTGAAATAATCAGTTATAGTCAAGATGTATCTGTTCCTTGATGTGATGCAGGAGAGATGGGGCCAATGAAGTCAATACCAATGTGGTGCCATGGTGACACAACTGGTGGAGTAGATTGGCTTAATTTGCCATGGCACAGATCACAATTACTAACCTGGATATATCACAATTAAAAAATAACAACACTCTTTGTCATCAGTTGACCACATTTAATTCTGTATGAGTTTATTTATTTGCTTACCAATTAATTAACATCATTGACCATTCCCTGCCACATAAACCGCTCACTAACTCTTGATAAAGTCTTTTTCGTGCTTAAATGTCCAGAAGTGGGAGAAAACTTCATAATGACTTTCATAACTGTTATGAAAGTCATTATGAAGTTTTCTCCTTTTTTCTCCTTTTTTAATCACAATTTTTAATAGTAACATTCAGTAATATTTTTAACTAAAGCTTTTTTTTTTAATGTTCAATAAACTCATCAACAAGGAGTACTAAAGAGCAGTCTTAACATATAACTATACTGATGTAACTCACCACCTCCAGTTAATCACACAATTGATTTTTTTTCCTCCTGGCGGACCGAAATTAGCTGGGGACCTATTTTGGCTGCCAATTTCAAGTCCGGCCGGTGTCACAGTAAATACTGTCGCCCGGAAATTCTGTCGCGGCGACGAAATTTCCTTAGGAAATAGTGTCGCTTCGAAAAGTCAGTGACATTTTTTCCTAGGAAATTTTGCCGCCGCTAGGAAATTATGTCGCTCTTATAATCTGTAGCAAGGTATGAATACTGGGCATGAAAACCTAGCAGGTAACTAATGGTTTCAATGGAATATAGCTTATCTGCCAATGTCTAAGAGCTCATGACAAAGAGCTCTCATTATTTTTAGCTACTATTTAGGATCTGACCAGGCCTTATCTATGCCTAACACACTCCCCACCAGCAGGATTTTCTGGGAGATGGGGAAAAACCCAAATATTAAAACTACACTGAATAGCTTGTGTGATTCCTAAGAAAAATATTTAACATTAACAGAATTTTATCAGAGGAACAACAAAAAACTTTATCAAGACAGTCTCAGTTGAAGTTTACTGACACACTTGACAACACAACGTAGTGTCCAATTCCTTTAATTGTTCATCAGTTATGGAATCATGGCAGCATGCTACATGAAACCATTTGAAGCAACTGCTGCATTCAATCATTGGAACATACTTAAGTTCAGGCATTCTGCAATAGCAGTGTACTGCAATGTCATCAGTTGAACTCTGGATGTTGTTTTTAATCAATGTTGCTATGTTCTCTGGAAATGGGAGTAATTTTCTCCCAGAAAAGCATTTATATAAATGCTCCCTCATCTTTGCTTGATCAAAATTACACTGACTCGGATCCTTACCATATGCGACTGCTGTAGCAAAAGCAATTGCAAATAGGCCACAGTCACAGTTGCCAACCTGTACATCAAGTAATAACAACAATAAAAATATATATATACTTTTTAAAAAAAGCACATTAAATAGCTTACCTGTTTTTGGACTCTCATAATATTAACCAAAATAGAATCATTTGAAGTTTTAAGAAGGCAAGCAATCTGCGCCTTTCCTAAGGCTGGAATTGAATCATACATACTATCATAAACATTATCAGCAGATGTTTGATTGCTTCCCATAGAAGATACTGTAAACCAATGATTGTTACAGTGAAGTATTTGCAGAAATTCGCCACTCTGCATTTCAAAGACATTGTCAACCCCAATGCTACTTGCTGAAGGCCTAGAATGTTGGGAAACTGTTGCTTCAAAAGTTTCTGCGCTGCAGTGGTGATATCATGAGCTGTGAGATCGATATCATGAGCTGTGATATCAATATCATTTATTCTGCTTTCCCTAAAATACACACAACATAGTAAATCTGAATATTATTAATTACTATTGTAAGTACATACACTCAATCCCCTCTAATCCGGACGCCTCTAATACGGGTACGCCTCTCTACCGGGCGCGCTTTCACTCCGTTTGTCTATTATTTTCTCTCGTGTATTTTGTGACGATCATTACCTATCGCGTAACTGCACGGCTATTTCTCGAGCTCCAGAGTTGTTATGGAGAAGCCCATAGCGGGGAACAAGCGAAAAAGGACGGTTCTTACCTTGGAGAAAAAGCTTGAGATCCTTAAGCCCCTTGAGAAGGGGTTGTCTCAACGTGTAGTCGCTGAAAAATTCGGTGTGCCAAAGTCTTCAGTTGCTGACATCTGGAAAGGTCGACAAAAAATACAAGACGCTATTACTTCAAGTGAGTCACCAGCATTTTCAAACAAAAAGAGGTGCATTATTCGTCCACCCAAGTTTGATTTAGTGGATGAAGCCTGCTGGAGATGGTTTTCTCAGCAGAGGTCGAAAGGTGCTCCAGTTTCTGGAGTTCTTCTCCAAGAAAAAGCTAGATCATTCTTTTCTAAGCTCTTCGATGGCTTGAACAGTCACATGCTGATCCCTGTCACCTACTCCTAGTGAAGAAATGGCGTGATGAAGCTGCAAAAATTAGATTTAATACAATGAAGCAAAGTAATTTATTTTCTTATTTTAAACGGCAAAGCAATTAATATAAACTCCCCATTTTTGTATATGTAATGTAATTCTTAATTTCAATATTACTTTTAGTTTAATTCACTAAATTGGAGAGGTGTGAGATTTTCCCTGAGTAACGGGCAATTCTGAGATCCGGGCACCCCTTGGTCCCATAGTGCCCGGATAAGAGGGGATTGAGTGTACTTCAAAGTAATTTCTTCCTGACGAATTATCTCAAAGAGTTTTTGAGCTTGCACATTTTTTATCGAATGCCTGTGAATTTGACATTGTAATTAGCTATACATTTTAAAATCATATCAATAGCTCACTTAATAGCATGGTTTTCATTACTTCTATGTTTTTTCTTCATTCTGGCAGACTCTTCAATAGTCTTTCTCTTGGTACCTGAATGATAACATGTTAACTACAACAAACACACAATATATTATTTCTACCTAACCTGTCTTGAATGATAATAATTGTAGGATATTTGTTATGGATACAATCAATGTCATGTCGCATTCCTATGAACACTCGTTGCTATGAACAATTCATATCCCTCAATATATATTATTGTATCATCTCATTCGAGGTTGTATTGTATCTTGTGAAGTTGGAGATATTACTATGATTTAGCATTATCCAACATGGCGCTGCGAACAGTAATTGCTGGTAGCAATTGAACCTGTATTTACCTATTTGTCTTCTGTGGGGAGAGTGAATCATCTCCTGCGTCTACACACCGTCCCTCGTCCTGTATTTGCAAGTTGAACTGTCTTGGTAGTGTCTGGTACTCATGTCTTATACTTTTCGTGCGGGTGACCTTCCTAAACTTGACCTCGATGTCGATAGAGGTTCCGACTTTCTAGCATGGGAGAAACAGTGGAATTCCTACATGATTCTTTCCGGGCTTGCTGACTCAGCAGCTCCCATCAAAGTACACGCCCTCCATTGTTGCTTGTCACGTGATACACTCACCATTGTCGACAATCTTGGCCTTACAGAAGCACAGCGAGGGGACCAGGAGCAGATAGTTGCCGCACTGAAGAGCTATGTCCAGGGCAGAGTCAACGTGACTGTTGAGCGACGCAACTTCAGACAACGCAAGCAAGCTCTGGGTGAGAGTTTCGATGACTATTTGCTGTCACTTCGTGAGTTGGCGAAGACTTGCAATTTTTGTGATAACAATTGCCTCCGGAGCAACATTCGTGATCAACTGGTAACTGGCCTTATAGATCCTGACACTATCAAAGACCTGCTTAGGGAGCCCAATCTTACCCTGACAAAGGCTATTGATACAGGTAGGGCATTGGAGGCGGCTAAAAAGGAGTTACACTCTCGATCTGGTGCGATGTCCTTGGCTGTGGTCGTTCCTCCAAAGTCTTCAACCCTTGACTCTCCATCCAGTGACTCTGTGTATAAGGTTAGCAGATATCAACGCGGCATGAAGGGGAAGGAACGCCCTGCTTTGACACAACCTTTGGGAACCTGCAATGGCTGTGGCAAGGCAGTACACCTGGAGGGGCGCCGCAAGGCATGCCCTGCGTATCAAGCAGTTTGTAGCAATTGTGGCAAACTAGGCCATTATAGCACTGTCTGTCGGCAAAAGCCCAGTAACCAGTTTACTAGTGGTGTCAGGAAAGCTCCTCCTCGTGCACTCAGTATTCAGTTAGAGGGCCCTCAGCAAACTGAGGAGGACAATGCCCATCATCCTGGTATGATGTCCCTCAACCACTCAGTTCCGGCACCTACACTCCCAGTCCACATACAAGGCTTGAACGGTGAGGCTGTGGTGGAGGTTCTCCCCGACTCTGGTGCTGACATCAGTGCAGCTGGTATTGAGTTTCTGTCACAAATCAATGAGCATGTACTCAACTTGTTGCCGTCAGATGTTAAACCCCGTGCTGTTAATGGAAGTACACTCTCTCCATTGGGTTGCCTGAAGGTGCTCATCAGTGTTGGACACCGTGCTGTGGAGGACTGTTTTCACATATATAAGACTGTCTCAGGAGCATTACTTTCTTGGCAGACAGCTCGTGCTCTTGGTATTCTTCCACCGGAGTATCCAATGCCACTACCGGTGGTATCTAAACCTACTATTACATCTTCAATCAGTTCGGTTGATGCACTGTCTCAGCAGGAAACCTGTCCTGTCTCCAAAGATGGAATTCTGAAAGAGTTTCCGACAGTTTTCGATGGGCAGATTCGCACAAAGCCTGGTGAGGTGTTCAAGATAGTGATCACGGATGTTGCCAAGCCATTCTGTGTCAATACACCTCGTACAATCCCATATGCACTTTTGGAGCCAACTAAGAAGGAACTTGAGCTACTTGAATCCCAGGGCGTCATTTCAAGACAAACTGATCCCACTGACTGGTGTGCGCCAATCGTAGTGGCACGTAAAAAAAACTCTGAACGTGTTCGGATCTGTGTTGACTTTTCCTCTCTCAACCGTTACGTCAAAAGAGAACGATTCCAATCTACTCCTCCGGCACTTGCTGTAGCCAACATTGCGGACTTGAAGGCTAAATATTTCACAGTATTTGATGCTTTCAAAGGTTACCACCAATGCCCTCTGGATGAAGACAGCCAGCTTCTCACTACTTTTATCACTCCATTTGGGCGTTTTAAGTTTTTGCGTGCTCCTTTCGGCATCTCTTCAATCAGTGAGCACTATGATCGCCGAATGTATGAAGCCTTTCAGGGCCTCCATGACTTCCGTCGGGTCGTGGATGACGTTGTTGTTTATGATGAGGATCTCACCACTCACATTACCCATGTACGCCAGTTTTTGCAAAGATGTGAAGATTGCGGCATTTCACTTGGCAAGGACAAATTCCAGTTTTGTAGAACAGAGGTGGTATTCGCAGGGTTCTGTCTTTCGAAAGATGGCTATCACATCAGTAATGATATCACTAAAGCTATTGATAGCTTCCCTACCCCTTCCAGCCGAACAGACCTCAGATCGTTCTTCGGGCTTGCCAATCAGTTGGCTGGTAGTACGAACAACGTCAGTTCTGCTCTTGCCCCACTTAGACCTCTTCTTAGTATGAAGAATGACTTCCTATGGAACACGTCACATTCTGACTCGTTTCTCAAGGCGAAGGCTGTTCTAACCACCGCTCCCACTCTGGCATTTTACGAGATAGGCCGCCCTACACGACTTCTTACTGACGCCTGTCGTTTAGGACTTGGGTTTGTCCTTCAACAGGAGCACCATGGTGATTGGAAACTAATTCAAGCTGGTTCTCGTTTCCTCACAGATGCTGAGACTCGCTATGCAGTCATCGAGCTGGAACTTCTAGCTGTCGCATGGGCTACTAAAAAATGTCGTGTATTCCTGTCTGGTTTACCCTCATTCACTGTCATTACTGACCATAATCCTCTGGTCCCTATCCTCAACAATCACAGGCTGGATGAGATTGAAAACCCTCGTTTACAAAGGCTTTGGACTCATCTTTTGGCCTACAACTTTGTTGCAAAATGGCAGAAAGGCAAAGAAAATAATGCTGCTGATGCTCTCTCCCGCCATCCCTGCACTCAGTCAGCCCATCGTGAGGACTTAGCAGAGTTTGATGTTGACATCCATGGTTCCCTATCTTGTGTCAAATCTGCCACATTGGCAGAGATTCGTGTGTTACATGGAGACAACCTCAACCTTCGCCTTCAAGAACTTTGGGAATATGCCAAGGATGACAGTGTTTACCAGGATCTCTTGCGTCTCATTCATGATGGGTTTCCAGCTCATAAGGGTGACCTCCCACAGCACCTGAAGCAGTTCTGGGGATCTCGTCACCATCTCAGTGTGGATAATGACTTTATTGTGTACGGTTGTCGCCTCTTCATTCCCACTTTATTTCGCTCCACCATTCTTGGACGGCTTCATGAGGCCCACCAAGGTGTGACACGCTCGAAGGATAGAGCTCGGCTTTCTATTTACTGGCCCGGGATTGATCAAGCTATTGAATCGTATATAGCTAATTGCAAGTTCTGTCAGGATTCTCTTCCATCTCATTGTCGTGAACCGATTATCACAAAGCTACGTCCCTCTCAGCCATTCCAACAACTAGCAATGGACTTCGCGTATCATGCAGGACATTACTTCCTAGTGATTGTAGACTGCCTCACGGACTGGCCACACATTTGCCCTATGGGTAATGGAACCACAGCTTCCCATGTAATTGATGTCTTGTGTGACTTCTTTTGCTGCACGTCTGCTCCAGATATAGTGTGGTCTGATGGTGGGCCGCAGTTCACCTCCAACAAGTTTTCGTCTTTCTTGAAGGATTGGGGCATTCATCACATCATATCAAGTCCACATTATCCTCAGAGCAATGGAAAAGCTGAGGCTACCGTCAAGTCTATGAAGCGACTCATCAAGGCTTCGTGGAGAGGACGTTCAATTGACCATGATGTCCTGGCTAGGTCTTTACTTCAGTACCGAAACACACCTTGTAGACGAGATGGTTTGTCCCCCGCACAGAAGCTTTATGGACATCCCGTACAAGATTCTCTGCCAGCTCATCGGCGATCGTTCGCACCTGAATGGCAACGTCCACTTGATAAGGGACATACCAAAGAGCTCCTTCATAAGGCTGAATCATTTTATGACCAGCATGCTCACCCTATACCTGACTTGACACCTGGGGCTCATGTTGCTATTCAGAATCCTGTTTCCAGAGCCTGGGATGTGTATGGAGTGGTTACAGCAGTTGACCAACATCGTTGATGTTTTGTGCGAACTGAATCTGGTAGAGTTCTGCTTCGTAATCGCCGATTTCTTCGTAAGAGGACAGCTCTCTCTGTTGGTGCATCCTCGACTGACACCCATTCGGATCAGCATTATGACGACTTCTCTCCAACATCTGCTGTGGTGATGGAACCAGTGGTACCTCGGCGATCGCAACGTGCCAGACGAGGAACCCGCCGACAACCGCGGCTGATCGAGGATGACACCTGGAAGTAAGATGTCGTAACTTCCACACTCCATCTTGGAAGGGAGGTGTAGGATATTTGTTATGGATACAATCAATGTCATGTCGCATTCCTATGAACACTCGTTGCTATGAACAATTCATATCCCTCAATATATATTATTGTATCATCTCATTCGAGGTTGTATTGTATCTTGTGAAGTTGGAGATATTACTATGATTTAGCATTATCCAACAATAATGTTCCAGTTAAAGAAGACAACAGTGCTTTTCACCATCCTCCATATATTTCCCCTTCAGATCTACCATCCAGTCAATTAGAAGGTCCATTTCATCTCCTGATAGCCTCACATAACAGCCTCCAGCCATTTGCACACAAGAGAACTCCAATGAACACATGGAGCAATATAGGCTTAGCCATCTCATTGACTAGAACAAAGCTAGATCCTTTTGATACCATACGTGCCTTAAAACAATCGAACTCAGCATGAAGGTCAACATTAACTGTGACAAAATTTATCGTATCCTGTAGCTTAGGCTTGCCATTATACTCTCTGTGTGTCATCCAGAGCACAACATCCAAATCCTTACTCAAATGATACTCATATAATATTTTGCCTGTGACAGATCTCGATCATAGTACAGCTTTAATCGTGCTCCATTATACAGTGATTTCAAAACAATGGTGGGGTCATTTTAGAACAAAGTCTATATGTTCCTTTTCCTTTAGCTTCATGAATCATGTACGGTCCTGTCCAGTTTGGTTCCAGCTTTGATCCCTTTCTGGATTGCTTTTTACTATTTTTTAAAAGGACTAGTGCACCGACCTCAAAACAACAAGCCAAAATAAGTGATTAAAAAACCAGCATAAAAATTATGCTTAGAAATTACCTTGAACATCTCTTTATCTTTACAATGCTTTTCATCATAATACATTTTCTGTTTTTCCTGTGCCTTTTCAATGTTAACGAGAGTCTTCTTACGTAATTCAACCATCATTCTAGTTCTCTCTTCTATATCTACACTATCAACTATAGGGAAAATAATGAGATTACTGGACTTCACATGCGCTTATATTACCTATGGAATTGTCTGTTTCAATATCAGTATCATTACCATCATCATTCTGTTTCTGAAATTCAATTGGAAGCCGTGCCTGTCGACCATACATTAAATAGAAAGGAGAGTACTTAGTGCTAGCTTGTTGAGACACTTGATACGAAAACAAAATAGCATCAAGATACAAATCCCAATCATCTTGTTTATCATCAACGTATTTTAACAACTGCCGCTGCAAAGTTTGGTTGAACCTCTCATCTAAGCCATTAGATTGAGGGTGATATGCACTTGTTAATCCTGTAAGTCGGCACAACTCATCATTGACCTTTAGCAAAAGTATTATTTTTAACCATAGTTACAAAATGAAAGCACAATCTCTTACCTGATTTACGAATTATCTTCCCTATATAATTAAGTAACCAAAATCTAGAAGTACAACTCTGTGTACATTATACTAAGATACATTTGCTACCAGCTCTCACTTTCAGTTCTGGCACTCTAATTATGACTTGACAAGGACTTAGTAATATCTTCTAGTATATTAAAAAGTAACAGTACAGTGAAATGAAGTTCTGCTGTGACATGCGCTATCTTTATTGTTTAGTATCTAGTCATTCATCCAAAAGAGAGAAATAGAGGTGTTGATGATGGCCCTGTATGAGCAGTTCTATAGAGGTGTGATAGTTGCAGGTTAATGGTATGGACCCAATAGTATATAAAAGTATGTAAATCAAGCAGCCTTTAAACAATTACTAGTCAATAATTCACAATCCATTGTGACAATCATGGATTTGTATTTGGTATTGATATGTCACTTGAAATACATGAATAACTTGCCAGTTTGCTCTCTGGCACTTGTCGCAGGACTGGCAATACTTTTTAATATCCTCCATTATACCATTCCAATAGAATCTCTCAGTAACTTTGAAATAAGTCTTGTCCCTGCCAAAGTGTCCACCTCCAAAGGCATCTGAATGGCAGCCTTCGATCACTGCCTGCTTTTGCGACTGGGGCACAACCTTACAAATTTTGGAATAATAACTAAATGATCAATGTAGCTAGCTCAATAAATAGCACTTGACTAACCTTTAATTTCTTGTTGTTCTTCTTGTCTTTGAAATATAACAGTCCATCCTCCATAACTTCAAATTGTTTGCTCTTCCTACGCAAGGAATCTTTCTTGTTCTTACTTATAGTGGTGGGAAATTCTTTCCTTCTTATATACTCATAAAGGAGATCATATTCTTGCTGATCCATGCTGGACAAAATACTAGGAACTAAATGTCACCGCTTTCTACAAGCGACAAAATTTACCGGGAGCGACAATTTTTACTAGTAAATTTTGCCGCCGCTGCGACAGAATTTCCGGGCGACAGTATTTACTGTGACACCGGACCGTATTTGGCGGGGGACCAAATTTCGTGTGACAGGCCTAGAGTGTATTTCACCCTAAGATTCGGGAGAGATTTGTACGAAAAAGTGAAGAAATATTTTTGTATTCTGTATTTTTGGTGAGTTAATTCGTTGGTAGTAGCTAGCTAGTGACACTAGCTAGTAAGCTAGTATGGGTGGCGGTCCACACACACCACTTGCTGTGAGGAAAGGCCTGTTCTCTTGTAAGTTCCCAGCCCGGCTCCAGGAGCTATACTTGCACGGCTCACAGTGCCTGCTTAGTGCACAGGCATCCTGGCTCTGCCAGGTGTGCGTGACCACCTAGCAGCAGCTAGAGAATTTGCATTTTGCATTTGTGTGTGTGGGTCCATGTGTGCGTGTATGTGCATGCACATGTGTCTTTGAACCTAAAAGCCATCAAAGACAAATTATTTCATTCCTTTGATGACAAAGCATTTCGTTTCGTGCTAGTTGGTAGCAAGTAAATCTTTCAATTTGATGTTTTGGGTCCTATGTCATCTATGTAAGTGATACACTAACTCAAGGGAGGAAACATTAAGAAAATGGAGCCGAAGTTGTAGTGACAAGATATCAGGAAGGAAAAAAATAATGCATCAATGATAGTGAAAATACAGTGGACAGGACATGTGCTCAAAAGATCAATCTGTCTCATTAGAGGAAAATTCAAGTTCACTTTTACTAGACAAAGAATATGAATTACAACGGATTCTGATACTGTGCACTACTGATCAGTGAAGCTTACTTGTGCTGCTTAATTGTCATATTTACGATAAAATTGACACACCCACTCTTACAAAGCCCTAGAAATATGAGACTACTCAAGTAACTAGTGTGAATTCCAAAAGTAATTATGAGAGGCAAATTCCAAAATATATAATACTAAGTTGGAAGGCAAAAACAATATTTCTCTTCTTTGGGGGAGGGTGGAGGGAAAGTTTTGACGTTTGTGGGAGAAGCTCCCTGAATGGTGTATGTGCTGAAAGTGGTAAGCATGAGAAGCTTATCAGACACGCTCACATTCCAGTCCCATTGCAAATCTGTCTTTAGTAAAAGAGAGCACAATTTTTCATTATTGTGTCAATTCATTCCATTTTTATTCTTTACTTTTTTAATATCTAGAAATACTTGCTCCAATCAAGTGATTATTATGTATAGTGAAAGATCAATCTCGTTCATTTTGTTTTGTTTGTTTCTTTTTAGCAATAATTTTTTGCATCTGTTAATACACATTGCTTGGAATCTTGCTTTGTAGAAGTAAGAACTCATGCCATTTTTTTTATCTTTCATAAAAGTCCAGTGTGAATAGAAACTATAGGAGAAGTCCTGTGTGAAAAGGGATTGCTGTTGTTGTTTTTTTTGTTGTTGTTTTTTGTTGTTGTTTTTTGTTGTTGTTTTTTGTTGTTGTTTTTTTATACTTTTCACGGTTTATGAACTACTGTAAGGATGTGTAGCTAAGTTAGTAGTTGAGGTTGAGTTCGCTTATTAACCTTCAGCCGTGTATGGTTACAGTCGTCTGTTTGTCACTCGTTCGTTCATTCTGTCTGTCTGTCAATAGTGTTTCTCAAACTTCACGTTGATTTAAGCAGCGATAGTGATATCAAACGGCAGCACTACACAGAGTAAGTCCCTTTAAAATTCCGAAAATGTTTCTTGAGGGAGGTACTAATGTTGAAGTGGAGGGTTGTGCACAGATAGCGTTGAGGGTTTGCACCACTGGTGCTCTAGTTATTCAAGAATTTGCTTGTTCTGCAAGAATGTTGTGGAATGCATAGAAGAAACATCACACACCACATCTGTGCCAACATTCTATATTTCACAACGGCACGTTATGGCTCTTTGTGTTTTGTTGAATGGTTTAGACATAGTGAGGAGGGACTAGTTGTGTATCTATCAATAGCAAGAGTATTTTCGTCAACACGTTGACTTAGTTGTGCATGTATCCATAGCAGGTGCATGTGGAGGAGGGAATGGTGTTTTCACAATTGCCAGATGGCATCAGCTAATTCAATAACCAAATCAAGCATATGTATTTAGAAAACAACTTGAGCAGCCGAACAATTGTGGGTGTGTTTACTGGCAATGGAGAATGATAAAGACACAACTGCCACCTCCCCCTCCCACTCCCTATGCAGTTATGTAGAGTTTATTGCATTTATCACCACTACTATTTTTTCTCACCCATATACTGTATGTATGTATATATATATTAACGCTATAATGCGCAATATTATATAGTGGATTTGTTTGGAGGCAGGGCAAGAGGTATTAGATTTTCATAGGTATAGTTGAATGCTAATTACCAATTAGCACCATGGGTGCTAGCTACATTTCACACTCCAACCTCCCTGCACCTTTCACACTGGGATCCTTCATCACCCATTCGTTTCTTGGCCTTTTCAGTGGGTATAGTGTGGGTGGGACAATTACTTCCTCCCTGCTGAGCTTGCATTTTGCTGCCAACCGTCTCAACTGAAACTATTTGTAGGCATGGCAGCGGTTTTTATTCAACACGTGCCTGTGCTGCTACTGTAGCTTTCGTTGCGATACCTTACCCACTCACTCATTGCTTCTCCATTAACTTCATGCATTAAACTTCATTTAATGCTGTGCGCAATATTATGAAGTGGATTTGTTTGGAGGCAGAGCAAAGGAGGTATTTGTTATGTTTTTCTTAGATTCCATATAGATGTGTTACTAATGGAACAAGAGATGAGTAAGGTATGCTACACATACATGCGCATGTCTGGGTGTGACGTCCTGTGGGTTCACATCATCCTGGCCAGTTTCTTGGTCACTGCTGCCAGCTATTCCCTAGGCGTTTTTATATACAGCTGATAGGCATTAACTCTGCCATCTTCCCAGTGTCTTGGTGGTAGCATCACTGAACCCTCGTTGAGCTGCCATTGTCGCTGCCCCACTTCGAAAGCTATGGCCGGAGTAGCGTGAGCTCTCCACTCCAGCTGTGGTCAGCGCCCTTCTAACCTGATCCACCATCTGGCCCTTGTCAGGGTTTTCCCATCCGTAAATTGAAACAGCAGACCTGGCCGTGCTCCCCTGATCACTAGGTAGTCCAGCATTGCCCCCACTGGACAAAGTGCACAGCCCAATCACCCAACGCACACCTCCATGCCCATTCTGAACAAATCAGTTTTAGATACTTTTAACCTGACCTTCAGCATTGTCAGGTTGTTCAGCTTGTCCACTGGCACATCTTTAAAGGCGAGGTGAGTGGCCCCGTCCAATGCAGATCTGAAGGCGGCACTGTAATCTTGCCTGACCTCAGGAAACCAAAGGAACAGAGAGATGCTGCTGCCCACAGCATCACCTTGTCTCTTGATCTTGGCAGACTTGACCACCACACAGCATGGAGTTTTGTAAGCAGGTCACACTCACTGGTGATCGGTTGACGAGTGAGGGTACATGAGGCTTTATTGCTTGTACTCTCTTTTTCCCTAGTACGTACTCTCTTTATCCCTCGCATGACTAGTTCCAGCTTTGCCGTGGATGTCATGTCAGGATCCCCCCAGCCTAGGTCTATCTGGAGGTGGCGGATGGCTGCCAACATAATAGATGTGTGTTTGAGTATGCTATTGCCAAGTGTGCAGCAAAATGGCATACTACATGTCCAGATGTCTTATATAGATACATCACTATGTATATCATAGAATGATTGTGATTCATGACAGATCAAAGTCTGTGGCCAGCCTCAGAGTGAGTGGTCCTTCCCTTGTGCTTTATCACCCGACTTGCACTTGCTGACAGGGTGGGGTCTTCCACAGGTGCTGCATGCATGTTAGTACTTGCAGTCTCGGCGTAATCTACAGTCGCCCGCGAACCAGTTGTAACAGCAGCACACCTCGGCGGACTTGCCCCCCTTCCCCCCTACTGCTGGGATACTGCCGGGTTCCACACTGAGGTTCGCTGGCATATCCTTGGACTCACGGGGCAGGTCTGCTGGGTGTGTTCCACGGTGTGGCAGTTCGGACACCAGTTTTCAGCTCCTGTCGCTTGCCCAGTGAAGCACAAGGAGTAGATGCTAGGGTCCACTTTCGCCCACGATACCCCCGTGACACCGGCCATCTCTTGCCGGAAGGATGGCTGCCACATAAAGCACAAAACACTGCAGCCATGTCCCAAGGTCAGTAACAATCTTCCTGGTACTGGCCAGCTCGGCAGCCTGTACCACCACAATATGGCTGCCCACGTCCTGACTGAGAGGTTTGGACTTCCCTTGTGCCGGCTGTAGCTCCATAAAATCTACGAATTCATTTGCCTGGATTCTGTTAACCAGCCTCTTTGGCATCGCTGGCAAGCCTGTCCCCAGTTACATCAACGAGGGCTGAAGTTGCCCACTCACCCCCGGCAGTGCTTGTGTTACCGCTGCTCTGTTCCCACTTTCACTTGTGAAGGACAGCAGGCCCAGTGCTGCTAGTTCCTCTACAGAGTGTCCTCCACTCGCTGTGCCCCTGCCCTCTGCACCTACAGCAATGCCAAAGAGTGCATCATTATCTAGCTTAGCCATACCCTTTGTTTTGCCCTAGTGGGTCATCATCCACTCAGCACCTCCACTGTCTTTTTACCCCATCATCCCCACACTCTGGGAGCCTCAGATTCTTACCTACTGCTCTTGAGGATCTTCTTTTTGCAAGCACCACAGAATCTCGATTGTGTAACCCTTGTAAGTGTCTCGCTCGCTCACCAATAACCTATGCCCAGCTTTCGTTTCTTTTTGTAAGTGTTAGCTTATGGTATTTTTAACTATAATAATAGTCTAATTATGATAATTTATACCATGGTTGTTGTGGAAACAGCCATTGATTTAGAATGTTATTTCCCTCCAATCATCTTGTGGGGATAATACAATAATTAAACAGTATTTAAATCACGTGGAAGATTTTTTTTTTTTTTTGACAAATTCTAGTGATGTGCACGAATTTAATAGCTATGGGATAACGTGATAGATATATCGTGGTTCTTTAGCTGCAAAGAAAAAAATTTTTTTTAACTTGTACGAAGCTTTCTTTGTAGACAGTTCGCTACTACTCCATCCCCGTGTCTAAAGTGACACGAAGAATTGTTTAATTATTTATTGGACTACAAAGTCTTGTCTTGTGACCTCACCAGATATATTATCCTTTTTTTTTTTTAGGTGAGAGAAAGGGAATAAAATGCACTTATCTCGTGTCTGTGTTTTGGAATGACCGTCACTCCAGACATAATTCCTCCCCGTCTAAACAGCAAAATCCTCTCTTTGTTTAGTCTTTTACACTGTAATAACTATGTGTGGTGAAGTCCACCACATTACCAGAACAGCCGCAGTATTAACTATATTCATAGCTAGCTAAGTGGCGCATGCGTGGTAGGTTTTCTATATTATGGCTTGCCAAGTGTGCCCATTTCCAGTTGTCGTTCATAGCCTTAACCCTTTAGCCATAATCCTGAGTAAGGTTTGAAACCCTTCACGTAGGGAGATTGGAAGCTTTGAACAGCTTTGGGGATAGCTAGACAACTCTGGTGGCAGTCTACTCTGGTCTGTCTGTCACACTACACCACACCTGGTGCCAGCGGTGGTCCTTCATCTCTCGTTGTTGGATCTCTGAGACGACCTACGACATCGAAACTCTTCCCGCTTACTTCACTTCATTTGCTTGTCCCTGTTCTTTTTAGAATTGGTCTCAGCATTCTGTGGTCATCTTCTCTAGTTTCTTTTTTTCTCCGTTTTTTTGTCGCAGCCGTTGATTTGAACTCTCCGTGTCGCCGGTTTACTCCATTACCTGAATCTATTTCGTCCGCCGTCTGTTTCTGGTTCTATTGTTGCGGCGCTATACGTGCTTACTAGGTAACCGCCCTAGAGATCGGGACGGTTTTAGCGATAATTCCTCGAAACCCAGGGTTAAACTTGTTTTATATATTCAGGTAATGTTAATTGAATTGTATTATTAATTAATCATATTTTGTTTGTTTGTTGTTTAGGAAGTGTACAGAAGTATATCCACGTGTGCTCAGTATGAAAAGTGTTGTATACATCCTGGTTGTGCTAATTTTGTTGGTCTACAATCATTGGACCTACGCAAGCACTGGAGGTGCCCCTGCTACCTCCTGCTACACCCATTTGATAAACCACACCAGGCAAGGGTTCACACAGCGAGTCAGAGACTGTGATGGTACCAACGACAACTGCAGGAATGTGAGACTATCTGTCAGGTGTGAGAATGCAAGTGATTTCTGTTGTGAAGGACTGAATGTAAATGGTACCAGGTTCCTCTACAGTTTATGTTCCTACATATGTAAGTTATGTATACATATATGGAATTCTTTAGTTGTTATATTGGATGGCCACTAAATGCTACAATGAGTACAAACATGTTAGTTATCCAATGAGTATAATATGATATCTAATTGTACTATCGGTGGCCCATTTAAGGTACATGTATGATAGCGTCCCACTCTCTCTCCCTCACGAGTTTTCAACCACCGAATCACTTGTTTATTGGTGGTGGGTAATGTAAGAGGGGTTTGTAATAACAGAGAAAGAGAAAGTCTCAGAATTAGGTTGTTGTTGTTTTTTTGTTTGTTTTTTTGTTGTTGTTTTTTACCGTTGACCCTGAGTTGGTGCTTCAAATTCAGCTAAACACGAATACATGAATTACTTCATGCAATTTGTGAAATTGGTGTGGGAGGATTCAGAAACAAACTGTAGAGGGTATCTTTCATTACCAATCACTCATACTGAACAGGGCCTAATACCTTTGGCTCGTAGGAAATGCATTACAAGTAAACAGGATGTGACTTAACCCTTTCGATGCCGGAATAGCATATATGCGGGCAAAAACAAGTCCGCGTTCTCCGGGGGAAAAAAATCTAGATTAAACTCATTTCTTTTTTATACGTAAAGTGACGTTGTACTTCCTTTTAATTCCTCGGAGTCTCCTCGAAACCTGCTGTAAGGTAGACTGGTTCCAGTTCATTTTCAGGCTTTTAGAAGTTTATTTGCTTGTTGTAAGGCTATATCTACCTACTTTATATGCCTGGCTGTTTGTTTAAGGATTTTTTGTGGTAGAAATTCAAAAATCAAATTCGAATTCTAAAAGACACCCAAGTGTTGAAGAAAGTCGGCGTTGAAAGGGTAGGCAATATTTTCCCATATCACCTGTGTTCAGAGTTATTATATATATATTATTCATTTGATACAGGAGAATATCACGAGTCTGTTGGCTTAGTATTTACGCGAGTGCCGCAGGCACAAGCATAAATACCGCCAATCAGACGAGTGATATTCTCGGGTATCCAATGGATAATAAATTTATTAGGTACTGCTCATGCGCGAATACCTTGGTAACAATTCTATAACCTAGGGGGACGTAATAACCCAACGTAATAACTATGAACACAGGTGATATGGAAAAATATTGCCCTAAGCCACATCCTGTTTACTTTAATGCATTTTCTATGTGGCAACAGTTATCAGGCTCTGTTCAGTACCTAATAAATAGGATTATCACGTCCCCCCAGTTTTTGCAAGTGTTTATTGCACAAGAAACTTGTTTAAATCTGTAAAATCCTATGTGATCAGGTATTGTAGACATATTAATATATTTAGAGAGAATCACTGACCAAAAAAACAAAAAAGTTAAAACACCAAACGTTTCAGCTATGGACTGTAGCCTTCATCAGTGGAAATGATTCAAAAATAAAAAATAAATAGTTACTATGACAGGTGAAAGCCTAAGGGTGATACATGTTAAAGCACTATGAGTATATTTTTTAGACAGACGTTTGGTACTGCTATGGGGTCACCAGTATCTGTAACTGTGGCTAACCTTGTAATGGAGGACATTGAGGACAAAGGCATTTCTACTTATCCTTCCCCACCACCATTTTGGAAGAGGTTTGTGGATGATATCATTACAGCCTTACCAAAAGTTTCAGTGCAACCATTTTTAAACCATCTAAATTCTATAGAGGAGACCATCAACTTCACCGTTGAGTTGGAATCCAATGGAGAACTCTCTTTTCTGGATACAACAGTGAAGCATAATTCCAATGGAACATTATCCACTACCGTTTTTCGTAAGAAGACGCACACAGATAAATACTTGTCTTTTGCATCCCACCATCCCATAGCTCATAAAATAGCTGTCATCAAGACTCTTTTTTGTCGAGCCAACTCCATCTGTGGCTCTGATCAGGACAGAAATATAGAAAGAGCACATATCCGATCTGCTTTGAAGATGAATGGCTACCCTTCACGTGTCATCTCAAATGCCATGCGAGCGAGACCAGCATCTAGTAGCAAGGTGATGATGAAACCCAAGGCAACAGTAGTCTTACCTTACGTAAAGAATGTGTCAGAATGCATAAAGAGAATTCTGTTACCATTGGATATAAGAACTTGCTTCAAGCCACACACTACCCTCAGGCAGCTTCTAGTTCATCCAAAAGATCCCATTCCAGTTGAGTCACAAACAGGAGTGATATACCAGGTATCATGTGGAACTTGTCACATTTCTTATATTGGGCAAACTGGACGAACAATAACACATAGACTAAAAGAACATAAGCAAGCTCTAACTTCACCTTATCATTTTTCAGCTGTTGCAGAACATGCAATGAAAGAGAGTCATGTTATTGATTGGAAGAGTGGTAAAGTGATTGACATCTGCCATCAATTATACCCTCGTTGTTATTTGGAGTCATGGTACATTAAAACTAAAGGGAGCAAAATCAACATAGATGAAGGATTATTGCCTCAAGTTTATGGTAGCCTAGTGAAACATATAAACAAAAAAACAAAAAAAAAAAAAGCTAACCCTCAGGACTCATAGTGCTTTAACATGTATCACCCTTAGGCTTTCACCTGTCATAGTAACTATTTATTTTTTATTTTTGAATCATTTCCACTGATGAAGGCTACAGTCCGTAGCTGAAACGTTTGGTGTTTTAACTTTTTTGTTTTTTTGGTCAGTGATTCTCTCTAAATATATTAATATGTCAAGAAACTTGTTACTATGGTGGGTAAAGCAGTACATAATAAATTTATTATTCATTGGATACCACCTCCTGTATCAAATGAATAATTTATATTTAATTTACTTTCTATAAAAAAAATTTTTTCATATTAAGTTTTGTTTGTTTATTTTTTGTTGTTGTAATTTCTTTATTTGTTGTTGTTGTTTTTTGTTTTGTTTTTCTCCAACTTCCATCTTAGAAAGAACCTTTCACTATCAAAGTGGTCTAAAGAAATGCAAAGTTAAAATGTGAACTGTCACCTTGGAATCGAACCCAAGACATTGATAAAGTCTCATCTACTCTCTCCCCTCCCCATTTCCTCTGTCCCCTTCTTCTTCTCCACCCTGTTATTATTATGTCCTTTTATTATATCCTTTAGTCCAGTGGGATACAGTACCAAACCTTGGCTTCCTCATTCAAGCCAGAGTGAATCCTGACCATAGCCCTGTCTTCACTAATTCCTCAGAAATAGTAGGGACGTGGACTCCCATAACAGAAACCAGGATCTTGCACTGCAGGAGTTCCATATCAGCTCCTAATACTGATCCTTTATATCCAGTAAGTGTGGTAACAGCTTGATAAAGTATAGAGAAAGTCTGTCTATGAAAGACAGATTATCTCCAAGCAAATTAATTGTCTAGTTGTATGTATTGTATGTACTTCACACAATCATTAGTCAGTTCTACAAGATATGCTTTAACTAATATTTGAAATATGCATTTAAAAGTGTGCAATGCTGATGCATAGCAAGTGTGCTAAACACTGCCCATACTGTAGTGGAACAGTGCAGTGTTGTCCCACACACCGGCAGTGAGTCAGCTGCATAAATATGGAATAGTATGTTTCTCAACTAAATATTGCATAAACATGTGAAAGGTCAGTGTGGGAGATTACAGTTCCCAGGAGCTTCTTGACCTTCTGGCTAAGGAAGGCTAGATTAAGTTCCCCAGAATAGAGATTAATCAGGCAGGTTGCTGCCACCAGGAGTGCTTCCCTGAGCCCGAGAGAGGTTAATTCTTGGTTCAGTTAGTGTCATAGGTTAATATGAGATACAGCAAAAACTCCTAGAATGATACTTAGCCAGCCAATATATAGAAAACCAAACTAGTACAAAACTTTCAATCTCGTACAAAACTTTCAATCTCTGACTTTTAATACCTTTGGTGGTCTCTCTTACGCGCCCCATCACACCACAGTTGTTTTTATTACGATCATATTGTTCATTTCCTGGTGGCAGTCTTCACTGAATCATTCATTGTGTGTTGTTGTTTCTTGTTGTTGTTTTTAATGCTTTTTATGATTTTTTTTTTCCAGAATAGTATAACACATTTTGATGTCTTCACTACAAATCATGTGGATCAACCATCTGTGCTGAATATGACATGGAATGCTAGCTCAACTCTTACCTCAGACAACCGCAATCCGTGGAACCCTGTTAACATCACTTTCTTGTAAGTGCAGTTTTAATGATGTTATAATTGAGGGCAAGTAATTGCACTACCCCTATATAGTGTCCACATATTCTAGCAGTGTTTCCCCCAGAAAGGTAAGTAGAGTGGATTTGACCACACACCCTAATCACACCCACATAACAATAGAATAATACATCTATGTCTATAGTTAGATGTGAGGCCAGCTGTGCAATATCTATTGGAGCTGAAAACATTACTTGGAGGAAGACTTAGCTGCTTTTTTTTTTTAAGTGGGGGCCAGAAGAGTACGTGGTGGAGTACCACGTTAATGGCTTTGGGGGAATTGTCTTGTCTTTAACTGACGTGCTAGTAAAATGGTATGAAACTTTATTTAACAGCATGTGGAAAAAGTGTCATCTTGTACCTGATACTTGTTGGCTGTTGGGGTGAGTTGCATATGACGGTTGACAACTAAACTAAAGCTCTAACGTTTAGGTGTGCTCCAGGCTATGCCCCCATTCCCTTCCATAATATTATTGGCGAGCGAGCGAAGCAAGCGAGACACTATCAGGGGTAGCGTAATTGAAATCGGGGATATTTGTATGTTTATTATATGTGACCTCTGCATGAACTAGGAAAATTTTTGGCAAAACCGTCAAAGCTAGAAAGCAGTAAAAATACTGACTATGGTCAAATTTCCTGAATTTTAGTTGTTGTTGTTTTCACTTCGCCATTGAAAGAAAAGTCTTTTTTTTTTTTACCTTTTATTTCTTCTCCGAGTATACGGAAATTAGTAACATATAGTGGGAGGTGTGGGAATCCTGTGTGAACAGTAGGGAAAGTTTTCAGGGTTTTCAAGTTATGCAAAACGTTATTCCTACAAATAACAGAACCCTTGGTAAATTACTCACAATTATTCAAGTGATTCTTACCGTACTTTTGAAAAGCCTCCTCTTATTAAGTGGCACACCAGAAACCTGCGCCATTTTTTGTTTACTGAATACATTCGGTGTTACGTTTGTGGACTATAGTATACGGAATTCAACAGAAATAATTTGCAATTGCTTTTCACGATGTTCATCTCATTTTTGCCCATTTCAAATACACGTTATGAGGATGTTATTGTCTTCATCTACAAAACTGGTTCTTTGTGCAACTCACATTAGAAAGTTTCAATCTAATACTACTACTACTACTACTACTACTACTAATAATAATAATAATAATAATAATAATTGAATTTGAATGAAAAAATACAGATACAGATAAATTAAAACAAAACAAAACAAAAAAAAAAAAGAACAAAAAACCCCCAAAAAACTAGTGATGTGCTTGAATACTAATGGCGAGTGAGCCTGTGCACAAACATAACACTTCAAAATAATTTATTAGTCCATTTCTACAATTTAAGTACATAGCCGTTGTGATCATGCTTTAGCTAACAATACAGAACTTCTTAACTCAGTTTCCCGAGTACTGGTATGGCATTTTCTGTAGTCTCTCATTCTGACTATCTGAATTACCAGAAACTATTGACAACAATCACTCACAGCCACTATATAAACGGCCGAGATATTGAAACTATGTCTGGTAAAGGGTCTCAATACCATAGAAACCTTTTGCCATAACATTTTGCGACGTGAAAACAACAACAAGAAGTTCTAAAGATTACTGCACAGGGTTGGGTTTAACAGTAAGTTTTTAAGACTTGTGTCTTGCGGCATTTAGAACCAACTAATACAAAGGGGTAAACAATAAAATTTCCTTGAATGATACAGGATCGCTAAACGAAAAGGTTCTGTTTAGTGGAGGTATGGAAAGGGGTAGACCACGAAGCAAGCACAAAAATGCAAGGGTCAAAGTACAAAATGACATAAGTACGTCCACACATACATGACAGGCACTTCAAAATCCATGAATTTGCTTAACCCTTTGCGGACGAACGCGGGCGAGCAATTATGTAATTTAATACGCGCACGCCGTAAAACCAATTAGTTGCCCGAGACGACGACGTTTTACCGGTGGAGTTCGACACGTGGAAAAAGAAAACGGGCGAGTGTTTCTTTTGTGTTAGGCCTCAAATAATCTACCTCTAGCGTTGTAGCTATGGTAATTCGTTAGTTTATAGTTTATAGAGTTGTTTTGAATACAAACTTAGTTGGAATTATCGAGGAGGCCATAGTTTGTTAGCTATTTTTTTAGCTTATATTTATGAAAGGAGAAATCACACCCAAGTGTAAGTTCTAGTTTTAGTTTGCTTATTTCTAGCTACTTTAGGCCTTTACTTCCTAGTAGATGTTCTATTTGAAAATAGCTAGACACAAAGTGTAGGAAAAAAATTTTTTGATTTAGTTGGTGCACTTGATATAAGTTGTACTTATTTTATAAGACTTATTTTGTAGAATAGAGATTGCAAAATGTATACTATGTAAGCTACTGAAAGTTGTAGCACGCTACGCGCTCTGTAACTGTAATAACAGAGCAAAAAAGAGCTTGTCACGAATTCGTGACAGCCGTATTCTCTTGACGCACCCGGTGTGTCACAGATTCGTGACCATCGTACGCGCGCGTTAAGTTATGGCGGTCACGAATAATGCGTGACGATCGTACGCAAAGGGTTAAAAAAATTGAAAATCCTGATGCTTACTGAAATTACTCAACTTGAACTATACAACATAGTGTACAAAGGATTTCAACTGTGGACATTCAATATGCGAGTAGATGTCTTCATCTACAAAACTGGTTCTTTGTGCAACTCACATTAGTTATGGATTTAAATTTTGACTGCCATCAATCCCAGTTGAAAAACTCTTAATAAGGATAACATCACTGGCAACCACTAGAATGAGGATACCTGCCGCGATTTTGCTATATATTTCAGTACACATAAATATTGCTAAATTTTCACAATTATTGTGGGTATGAAATTTTACCCTATTCTTATGCAAGCATCATCAGCACTTGTTAACTCGGGTAGCTCATAAATGTGAGTTAAAACCAAACTTACTGGACCCCAGAATATCGTACTACATTACACGACTAAACAAAGCAGAACTCGAAATTGTTATATAGTACACACTGACTGATGACCCATACTATTTAAAATTCTACAAAATATGTTTATTTTAAACTATATCTAATCACCCAGCAGTTTGTTGGTAAGTAACCACCCGTATTTGGAGTAATGCT